>OHRL01001628.1_pt1 | contig 11521 bp, 10 predicted proteins | sample 1578331 | NCBI WGS metagenome assembly OHRL01 (sample SAMEA3879608, study PRJEB24766) | human gut metagenome | biome: human-associated habitat; feature: feces | place: USA | collected 1985/1987
GACACCATCATCGCCTGCGACGCGGGCTACCGCAACTGTGAGCCGCTGGGCTGCCGCCCCGACATCATCGTGGGCGACTTCGACACCGCGCCCTGCCCGGCGCAGGAGGAGGACGACATCGTCGTCCTGCCCCACGTCAAGGACGACACCGATACCGAATATGCGGCAAAGCTGGCCTCCGAGAAGGGCTTCGACGAGGCGCTTTTGCTGGGTGCGCTGGGCGGCAGACGCCTCGAGCACACGCTGGCGAACCTCTGCACCGGACTCGGCCTTGAGCAGCGGGGCGTCCGGGCCACGCTCCTCGACGAGCGCAGCCGCATCACCTACGTGATGCCCGGCGAGACCCGCCGCTACCCGAAGGGCGGATACTTCTACCTCTCCGTCTTCCCGATGGAGGGCAGGGCCGAGGGCGTCTCGGAGCGCGGCTCGTTCTACGAGCTGACGGACGCCGTCCTCACCGCAGGCTACCCCCTCGGCGTCAGCAACGAGTACGCCGACGGCTCCGACTGCATCACCATCTCCACCCGGAAGGGTGCGCTGGTGGTGGTGGAGACGGTGCCGGATGGCCCGATCCTGAGCTGAGAGTCACATTCTGCGCCCCGCCCGCCTATAATGGCATAGAAAACGAGAGAAAGGTGGTCGGCGCTATGCAGGTGGTCGTGCTCAAAAGCCCCAAGTGTCTGAGGGGGCTGCTCCGCAGACTGTTCGGGATAAAAAAGGAAACGCAGGACTGAAGAAAACAGAAGCCGCCGTGCCGCCCGGGAAGACCGGGGGCGCGGTGGCTTTTTCTGCGGTCTGGGAGTGGAATGATAAATCTAGGTTGAATTTATCCTATGATTTGAGTATACTAAAGACAGAAGGGAGTCTGATGTTATGAATATCAATACGGATACGATGGTGCCCATCTCGGTCGCCAACCAGAATTTTTCCAAAGTTGCGCGTCTGGTAGACCAGTTCGGCTCGGCGGTCATCCTGAAAAACAACGCACCCCGGTATATCATCTACGAGTTCAATCAGGCGGATGCCATGCAGGCCGCAGCAGACGACGATGTACTGGCTTCCTCGCTGAAGCTGATGGATCGCAACAAGCGTGTCTATGAGGAGCTTGCCAAATGAAGGTGTTGACCAAACGGCAGATACTTCTGCTACATTCGGCACTGATCCGACAGTCCGGCGGATCGGATGGCATCCGGGACGAGGGGCTTTTGGACTCAGCTGTCAGCACACCGTTCCAGACCTTTGCCGATCAGGAACTCTACCCCTCTCTGTTGGAGAAGGCCGCCCGGCTGGGGTTTGGATTGATCTGCAACCACCCGTTTATCGACGGCAACAAGCGGATAGGTACGCACGCGATGCTGGTCTTTCTGGACATCAACCAGATCACATTGTCCTATGAAGATGATGATCTGATCGAAACGATCCTGCGCGTGGCGTCGGGAACACTGGACTATAACGGTCTGCTGGGCTGGCTGCAAGAACACTTGGAGTAAAGCGGCCTTTTTCACCCCCCAAACCTGCGTGAAAGTGCCTGAAATCTGCGTGAATCACACTTGCGGGGGGCGGCGAGGCAAGCTATAATAGAGTTACCGAAACACATCACACGAATGGAGGTAACGACCATGAAACGGAAAAAATTCCTTGCCCTCGCCCTCGCGGGCGTGATGACCGCAGCGACCCTCACCGCCTGCGCACCGCTGGAGGACCTCTACGACTGGTTCTTTGGCGGCGGGAGCGGCAGCGCTTCCCACGGCAGCGGAAAGGGCCTTGTGAGGGAGTCCGAGGCGCTTGAAAATCGGCTCAAGGACTATTTCAAGCTTTCTGAAACCACAGCAAGCGACAGGGCCAAGGAGACGCTTGAGGCAGTGGCAAAAGAATTTGACACGACATGGCTCACCCCGGACAACAAGTTGAACGACAAAGCTAAAGACGCACTTATCCCTATCACGCAGGACAAAGTGCAGGCTAAACAGGCGTTATGGGTGGACGTGATGGAGCTGACCTCCCCCGACGGGACAGCGGATATTACTCTGGATAACAGGCCGATTTACTCGGATAGATATATAGACCCAGGGTCTGGTTCTGGTGATCCTTACCATTGGGTTTATCTGGTGGATCCTTCTAATTTAGAAAATGATTTGAGCCACTACAAGAAAAATGACGCTGAACTATACGCCGGTACATTCCAGAAAGACGGAAGTAAGTACGCCGCGATGGTCACGATAATGAACGGTTGGTGGTAATGTGTAGGGAGTGATGCCAAGCCCTGCTTTACACACCCTTTTCCGGAAAGAAAGCTTTTCCCCCTCGGAGCGGGCTAGCCCTCTCAGTCTCGCTCCGCTCGCCAGCTCCCCCAAAGGGGGAGCCACTGGCGTGTCGGTCAGGCCCACGCGGGACGAGCAAAGTTTGATTTTATCGGAAACAGTAGTGCCCTGCTACAGAGATTCACGGCAGCTTGACAAGGGATATTGTCCCGAAGCTGCTGCCCTCTGTAGCAGGGCACTATTTTTTGCGCCATATTGAGCTTCCAGCGGTCAGCGCAGAGTTGCCCGACATGCCAATGCCTCTCCCTATGGGAGAGGTGGCATTGCGAAGCAATGACGGAGAGGGCAAGCCGCTGGGAGAGCCTTTTCACCTGCATGATACGGCTCCACTGCGGTGGAACAAGTGGCGAAGTTCCTATGAATTAAACGATACATCATTAAATATTAGTTGTTCGCCAATGTGGCGAAGTTCCCCCGATTGGCGAAGTACCTATTTCGCCAGCTGGGCACAAGTTCGCCACCTTGGCGAAGTTTGTTTTATGACGCTGGTACGCTGATATTTTGGAACTTCGCCAGATAACCTGCATGGCTCGGAGGTGCAGCTCCGTCATACCGCCCTTCCTGCCCGCATACACTTTCCCAAGAGCAAGGACAGGAAAGGAGCATCACCATGGAGCTGAAAGTGTTCCGGGACGTTCTGCCTGCGGCGGGTGCGGACTGCACGGCCAAGGCAGAACTGCCCCTTGAGACCGAACTTCTCATCTCGGACTATCTGCCGCCGGTGCAGCGCATCGTCAAGTGCTTCGCGCAGCCGGTGGTGCTGCAAAAGCAGCTGGCCCCCGGGCGGCTGACGCTGGAAGGGTATCTGCGCTGCACCGTCTATTATCAGGGCGAAGAGGGGGCGGGCCTGTGCCAGACCGAGCAGAAGCTGCCCTTCACCAAGACCCTCGAGCTGCCCAGCTTCGGGGCCACCGCGTGGACGGCCTGCGTCGAGGGCCAGACCGAGTACCTCAACTGCCGGGCCGTCAACTCCCGCCGTATCGAGGTGCGGGGGGCCTATGGGCTGGTGGTGAGCGTCCACGCCCAGCTGTCCACCGAGGTCATCACGGCCCTCAGCGAGGGGGGCATCGAGCAGAAGCTGACGACCCTTGGGGGCGTGCGGCGGGCCGCCACCCTCGAAAAGCTCGTCACCATCGAGGGGGCGCTGACCTTCCCCAAGCCCCCCGCCGCCATCCTCGACATCACCGGCACCGCCGAGGTGAGGGAGCTGAAGCGGATGCAGGGCAAGGCCGTGGCGAAGGGGACCCTCCGCGCCCTCTGCGCGTGGCGGGCCGAGGGGGACGCCGCCCTCCTGAGCCAGACCGCCGAGCTGCCCTTCCATCAGATCGTGGATGTGGAGGGGCTGAGCGAGGACTGCCAGTGCCTGTGCACCCTTGCGCCGGTGGGCTTTGCCGCCGCCGAGGGGGAGACCGCCGAGGACGGCAGCGCCTCCACCACCCTGACGGCCACCGCCCTGCTCCGGCTGAGCGGCTGGCGCCCCTACCAGCTCCAATGTGTGGCCGACGCCTTTTCCACCCGCTTCGCCGCCGAGGTGACGCCCCAGACCATCGCCACCGAGGGGCTGCTCTGTACGCTGGACGAGACGACGGTGCTGCGGGGATCCGGGCCGCTGCCCGATGCGGGCGCGCACATTCTGGCCTGCTTTGCCTCTTTCGGGCCGGTGAGCCTGACGCGGGGCGAGGGGAGGGCCGCGCTGACGGCCCGGGCCGTGGTGTCGGCCTTTGCCGAAAACACCCTCGGGGAGATCGAGTGCTACGAAAAGGCGCTGGACTACGCCCTGCCCCTGCCCGCCGACCTCCCGCCCGACGCCCAAGCCTACCCTGAGTGCTGGCTGACGGTGCAGGATGTGCAGTGCACCAGCGCGGGCGGTGCGCTGGAGGTGTCCCTCACCGTCCGGGCCGAGGGCGCAGTGCTGGTGCGGCAGACGTGGCCGCTGGTGGGCGGGGTGGAGCTGGGCGACCCGCTGGCCCCCGCCGACCCCGAGGTGTCGCTGCGCATCTGCTATGCACAGGCGGGGGAGGAGCTTTTCGCCATCGCCAAGCGCTACCACGTCTCGCCGGGCCAGATGCTCGCCGCCAATGACCTGCCCGAGGGCACAGAGCGCCTCGATGAGGCCCAAAGACTGCTGGTGCCGGGGGTGTAGGGAAGCGGGAGAAGTACGACTTATGACGAAAAGAGGAAGAAAAACTTCGAAAACATCTACCGTTTCCGCCGCTGGTCTGCTATAATTTTCTATGCTTGTTACAAAACCCGGAAGTGAAGCAAAGGAGCTAGGATATGATAAAGAGCGCTGAACTGGAAAATTCGGCATATGATTTCGAGGCGAAGATGCCGCTGCGCCACGCCGTCCCGCTGGGTCTGCAGCACGTTTTCGCCATGTTCGTGGGCAACCTCACCCCGCTGCTCATCATCACCAGCGCCTGCGGCATCGCAGGCGGTGAGTTTGCAGACCTGCAGGTGAGCCTGCTGCAGAACGCCATGTTCGTGGCGGGCATCGTCACGCTGGTGCAGCTGTACGGCCTTGGCCCGGTCGGCGGCAAGGTGCCCATCATCATGGGCACCAGCTCGGGCTTCCTCGGCGTCTTCAACAGCGTCGCGGCCACCATGGGCGGCGGCGTCACGGCCTACGGCGCCATGATGGGCGCATCCATTCTGGGCGGCCTGTTCGAGAGCGTGCTGGGCGTCTTCCTCAAGCCCCTGCGCAAGCTCTTCCCCCCGGTGGTCACGGGCACGGTGGTGCTGTCCATCGGCCTGTCCCTGATCTCCGTGGGCGTCAACTCCTTCGGCGGCGGCAACGCGGCCAAGGACTTCGGCTCGGTGGAGAACCTGCTGCTGGCCCTCTTCGTGCTGGTGGTCATCCTCTTCTTCAAGCACTGGACGAAGGGCTTCCTCAGTTCCTCCTCCATCCTCGTGGGCATCGTCGCGGGCTATCTGGCCGCCATCGTCATGGGCTTCGTCCTGCCCACCACCGGCGTCACCGCCGAGGGTGTGGAGTTCACCAAGGCATGGGTGCTGAACTGGCACAAGGTCGCCGAGGCCAGCTGGTTCGCCATCCCGAAGCTGGTGCCCGTTAAGATCGTCTTTGACCTCCGTGCCATCCTGCCCGTCATCATCATGTTCATCGTCACCGCTGTGGAGACGGTGGGCGACATCTCGGGCGTCATGGAGGGCGGCATGGGCCGCGAGGCCACCGATAAGGAGCTGTCCGGCGGCATCATCTGCGACGGCCTCGGCTCCACCGTGGCTGCCTGCTTCGGCGTCCTGCCCAACACCTCCTTCAGCCAGAACGTGGGCCTCGTGGCTATGACCAAGGTGGTCAACCGTGGCGCACTGGCCACCGGCGCTATCTTCCTGATGCTCTGCGGCCTCATCCCCAAGCTGGGCGCACTCATCTCCATCATGCCGCAGGCCGTTCTGGGCGGCGCAGCCGTCATGATGTTCTCCTCCATCGTGGTGTCCGGCATCCAGCTCATCACCAAGGAGAAGATGACCCCCCGCACCCTGACCATCGTTTCCGTCGCGCTGGGCGTGGGCTACGGCATGGGTGCGAACGCCAGCATCCTCGTCAACACCCCCCAGTTCGTCCAGCTCATCTGCGGCGAGAGCGGCATCGTGCCCGCCGCCTTTGTGGCGATCATCCTCAACTGCCTGCTGCCGCGGGAGGAGAAGTAACGCTTTCTCTGGAACATAGCAAAGCCCCCTTTCGGAACGCTCCGAAAGGGGGCTTTGTTTGTCACCGGACGGCCTGCTTCAGCCGCGCCAGATCGTCGGCATCCGGGTGGGAGAGGGCCTTGTCGAAATTTTCGATCAGCATATCCAGATTCGGCATATGGATGGGCTGCTTCTTCATCGCTTCGTACCGTTGGCGCACCGACAGCGGCATCTTGCCCTGACACATGAAGCTGCCGATGAGGGTGTTGCTGCGGTCGAGAGACTTTTGGACGGTCTTTAAGATCTTGTTGAAATAGCCCTCGCTGCCGCCAAAGCCTGCTGTGCCGAAGAGAAAGACCTTCTTTCCGTGCAGCTGTTCCAGAAATTCCAGAATTGCGGCGTCGGCGGTGCCTTTGTCCGTCCAGAAGCCCACATAGAGGGTGTCGGCGTCCAGAGCGGCGGGGTCCGGAGCGCCGAAATAAGAGCAGGCGTCCTGCGGCAGACTGTCGTGGAGGGTGTCTGCCAATAATTTCGTGTTGCCTGTTTTGCTGCTGAATACGATGGCGTAGCGCATAGCTTCTCCTTTGGAGCTGTTGGCTCTCTGAAATGATGATGGTACGGGCGGCTCAGGCTTCTTTCGCCCGCAGCGCATCGTAGATGCAGCGGGTGCCCTGATGGGCCATCAGCCCGCCCAGACACTTTTTGTTGCAGCGGACACAGCGGTGGATCTGTGCCGCCTGTCCGTTTTTCAATTTGTTCACCAAGTCCGGGTCAGCCAGAAGCGGACGGCTCATGGCGGCGCACTGGATGCGCCCGCTGGCGAGCTGCTGCTCCACGAAATCGGGGTCGTTCAGGCCGCCGACCCCGCAGAGGGGCAGGGCGGTATACTGCCGCACCTCGTCGCAGAACTTGAGGAAGCACCCCGGCTGGCCGAAATAGGGATGGCTGGCCGGGGGGATGGTGTCCTCCAGGGCCGAGTGGTTCGCCAGCGTCACATGGAAGCTGGTGACGCCCGCCTGCTCCAGCAGCGGGACGAAGACCGAAAGCTCTTCTTCCGCCACACCGGCGTTGCCAAAGTGCGGGTCCTCCTGCCGGACGGCCAGCTTGTAATCAATGGGCATCCCCGGGACAGCCGCCCGGACGGCCCGGACGGCCTCCACCGCAAAGCGGGCGCGGTTCTCTGCGCTGCCGCCGTATTCGTCGGTGCGATGGTTGAAGAGAGCGGAGCTGAAGCTGCCGCACATCCGGTCGCCGTGCACCTGCACCATGTCGAAGCCCGCCTGTCTGGCCAGCAGGGCGGCTTTTCCGAAGCCGTCGAGGATGGTCTGGATCTTGCGCTTGGGCAGCTTGGTGATGTAGGGGCCGACGGCTTCGTTCAGCTTCTCCCGCAGCTGGTCGGGGGTGAGCTTCTTCGTCAGGAGGGCGGGAAGGTACTTGAGCATCGCCAGCAGGTCGGAGTCGCTCTGGTGGAGCTGGGCGCAGAGCTTGCAGTCTGCGGCGTGGGCGATCTCTGCGAGCTGCTGATAAAAGGCAAAGCCCTTGGCATCGAAGAGCGACTTCTCAAACCTGCTTTTGCCCACCGGGACATCCCCGACGATGATCATGGCGCAGCCGCCCTCGGCGAGTGCGCGGTATTTTGCAAGGGTCTCCTCGTCCGACAGGCCGAAGGTAGTGGGCGCAAAAAGAATGCGGTTTTTCAGCCGCAGCCCGCCATAGTCAACGGGGCTTAAAATCGTTTCGTACATCGTTTCACGCTTTCTTTTTTGCTGCTTTTTGCAGGAGGGCCAGCAGCTGCTGCCGCTCCGGAGCCGTCAGCTCGCTCAGCGCCTCCGCATCCCAGTCGGCAAAGACCCGGTGACAGACCATAAAGGCCTGTTCGCCCTGCGAAGTCAGCCGCAGACGGTAGCTGCGCCCCGGCTTTTCCCTCGTCAGAAAGCCGTCCTCCACCAGCTTGACAAGGCTGCGCTGGGAGTGTCCCCAGTCCAGATGCAGCTCCTTGGTCAGCTCCGAGGGGGTGCAGTCCGGGTGCTTTCCGACGTAGAGGATGAAATACATCTGCCCGAAGTTCAGGCCCAGCTCCTGCAGGCGCTGGCTCGTATAAGCGGCGAAGGCTCTGTGCAGGGTCAGGATGCGGGAGGATACGGTATAATGCTCCATGCGCTCAACTCGCTTTCTTCTGCTTTCTTATCTAGGATGGAATGCAGTATAGCACATTAACTTGACAAAGTCAAGTAATGCGGCATCAAAAATCGCCGGGGGTGCTGTCGGGCAGCTCCCGGCGATCTTGTACAGCGATATTCCGGCGCGAAGACCGCTTTTTACAGCTCCGCCAGAGCGCGCTTGAGGTTCTGGGCGATCTGGTCGGGGCAGCTGGTGGGACGGGGGCCGCAGGTCGTGCCCTCCATCCGGGCGATGGCATCCTCTGCCTTCATGCCCTTGAGCAGGCGGCTGATGCCCTTCAGGTTGCCGTTGCAGCCGCCGATGACTTCGATGGACTCGATGGTGTGGTCATCGTTCAGCACGATGTGGGTCTCTTTGGAGCAGGTGCCCTTGTTGGGGTAGCTGAAAGACTTGCTCATATTCATACATCCTCTCTCTATGGCCGATTGACAGTCGTATTATACACCCGCAGGGCAGAAAATGTCAATGTGACCCGGTCACAGTGTGCCGCCCCGGCGCTGGCGGGCCAGCGCTTCCACCCGGGCGATCTGGTCGTCGGCGGTGACGCAGGCCCCCACAGGGTGGGGCTTGCCGTGGTTTGCGCCGTGGAAGTCGCTGCCGCCGGTGACGATGAGGCCGTGGGCCGCGCAGAGGGCGGCGCACTCGGCCCTGTCCTCGGGGCTGTTGCGGGGATGGTCCACCTCGATGCCGTCGATGGCCCCTTCGGCCACCAGCTCCCGCACAAGGGGCATACTCTTGTACACCGTCGGGTGGGCGAACACCACCACCGCCCCGGAGGCTCTGGCTGTGGCCAGCACCTCCCGCACCGGCGGGTAGGCGGGGGAGTGGAGGCATTTGCCCCGAGGCTCCCAGCCGAACAGCTCATGGTACAGCCCGGTGTAGATGCCGTCGCACAGGCCCAGCTGCTGCAGCGCCTGCATGATGCCGCTCTTGAAGAGGACGCCGCTGTCCTGCGCGTACTCCAGCGCCTGCTCGGTGCGGAACTGGGGGTAGAGCGCCTCGATCTCCCGGCAGCTCTGCAAGGCGCACTCGTTGCGGCGCTGGCGCATGATGTCGCAGTGCCGCCGCAGGGCGGGGCTGTCGGGGTCGGGCCAGAAGGCCAGAATGTGGACGCGGTGGCTCCGTTGGAAGTCGTAGCCGGTCAGCTCGGCGGCGGGGATGAGCCGCACGCCGTCCTGCACCGGGTGGTCGTAGGCGTACTGTGCGCTGAGGATGGTGTCGTGGTCCGAGAGGGCCAGAGCGCTCAGGCCCAGCCGCGCTGCCATCAGGGGCAGACGGTGGATGGGCACAGAGCCGTCAGAGCAGGTGGAATGGGTGTGAAGATCGCCAGCCATAGTTTCTATTCCCTCGATTTGCGTGTGATTTTTCTACGCCCATAGTGTAGCACAAAACGAATCGGGGGACAAGAGCGCCTCAGCCCACGGTGAGGCTGGAAGCGGTGAGCCGGTGGGTCAGGACAGCCTCGGCGTCCTCGCCGCCCATGGCCAGCAGTTCGTCCACCGAGAGGGTGGTGGAGCAGAGGATGGTCTGGAAGGTGATGGTGTCGATGCCCTCAGCCCGCAGCTGACGCAGCGTGAACAGCGAAGCGCGGAGGGAGGCCGTGAACCGCCCGACGCGGAGGGAGAGGACGTTGTTGCCCCGGATGCTGGTGTAGGAGATGCGCTGGCCGTCCTTGTCGGTGACGACGAGGCCCGGGAAGACCGACTCCTGCACAGAGGTGTCCGCAGAGCCGCCGCCCGAAGAGGAGGTGTCCGCAGGAACAGGGTCGGTGGGGAGGGTGATGTTGTTGCCCTCGGAGTCGTAACGGGTGATGGAGCTGCCCTCAGCAAGGCCGGTGAACTCCTGCTCGCCGTTCATGTCGCCAATGGCCGCATTGCCCTCGCCCGCCTTGGCAACGATGGTCACTTTGCCCTCAAGGGTGATGTTTGCATTGGCTTTGCTCGCACCGCTGCCGATGCCTGCACCGCCGGGAGTTTTTTCCGCAGTCTCTTCGTCTATGCTGGATTCACCGCCGGTCGCGTTCACAGTGGGAGCGCCGCTCTCGTTGCTCTTGATGGTGATCTGGTTGCCGTTGCCGTCTTCGTTGTTTTCTGCACCGTACCCGCCGCCGATGCCAGCGGCGTTCGAGCCGCCCTGTGCATTTTTGATGGTGACATTGCCTTCGATGGTCACGTCACCGACACCGAGCGCGCCGCCGCCAACGCCTGCGCCATAGCTGCCGCCGGTGACAGTGCCAATCGCTGCATTATCTTTGATAGTTATCGTGCCGTCGCCGAAAGAGCCGCCGCCGATTCCAGCAGCTTGCATACCGCCAGAAACATTATCTATTTTGGCGTTGCCGGAGATGGTCACGTTGCTATCGCCGCCATAGCCGCCGCCAATACCAGCGGCGAATTTGCCGCCTTCTGCATTTTCAATGATGGCGTTACCGGAGATAGTCACGTTGCCATCGCCGTCATGGCCACTGCCAATGCCAGCGCCGCCGTCTTTGCCCAAAGCGTTTTTGACCTGAGCATTTCCGGAGATGTCAATCGTACCGTGTCCGCCTGCACCGCCGCCGATGCCAGCGCCGCCGGTAGAATTGCCTGCGCCCGCGCCAGAGGAACCGCCAATGGATTCTTCGATAACGGCGTCACCAGTGATAGTGATGTTGCCGCTTCCATAAAGACCGCCGCCGCCGATGCCTGCGGCTTGATCGCCGCCCGTGGCGCGGATAGTGCCGCCGCTTATGGTAATATCGGCGTCACCTCGATAGCCACTGCCGCCGATGCCTGCCGCACTTTTTCCACCGATGGCTGTAATGTCACCACCAGTGATTTCGATTTTACCAGAACTTACGCCGTAACCACCAGCACCGATACCAGCACCGTTTTGGATGCCGCCTGTGGCAGTCAGACTGCCGTTCTTATCTTTGTCCTGAATGGTCAGTTCGCCGCTGGTCACATTTCCTTCGCCGTCTACGGTCTGGTTGTGTTCAAGGGCGGCGTGTGCGCCACTACCAGAGAGTTCGTTGTCGCCATTCAGCTCAATCGTGGTATCTCCCTTGCCGGTCACGCTCACAGCGGCCTTGCCACCAGTGGTCTTGATGTTCACATCCTCAAGCTTGACCTCTACCTTATCATTCTCATTTTCGGCTTTGATGGTCACGGTGTTCTTGTCTGATTTGCCGGTGATGACGGTGCCGGTGTCTTCCTTGTCGATGATCGTGCCCTGTGAGACCTTGTTCGTGCCTTCGGTGTCGCCCGCCTTCACGGTGATGTCACCTTTTTCGATGTCCCATATAGCGGCAAAAGCCGGGGCGTTCAAGGTGGTGAGCATGGCAGCGGTCAGGATAAACGCCGCTGCCCGCTGAGAGGCCGGACGGGGTG
>OHRL01001633.1_pt1 | contig 11495 bp, 4 predicted proteins | sample 1578331 | NCBI WGS metagenome assembly OHRL01 (sample SAMEA3879608, study PRJEB24766) | human gut metagenome | biome: human-associated habitat; feature: feces | place: USA | collected 1985/1987
CATGAAAGCACCCTCCTTGGATTTTTGTCTCGTCAACTTCAATCCTAACACAGGACCCAGGTGCTTTCTTTATTTTTCTATTAATTTTTCCTACAAAAACTTTACCCTACGTGACCAAATTATTTTGGCAACCTATTAAATGTTGGGACAGCAAGGATGGGTGTCCTGTTATCGTCGTATTCTGATTTCTTTTAGGGCATTTCAGGACTATCCACAAGGGATACGCTGAACTCCTGTGCGGTTGCGCCCTCCGGCAGCAGCTTTGCCATGACCACCAGCCGCTGATTACCGCTGTTGGCCTTGTCATACTTCCGGCAGCAGGTGGAGAGGGTCAGAACAGTATCTTCCTCGGAGAAAGTCACGCCATCAAAGTCAAGCCAGTTTTTCCGCGCAATCGTCTCAAAGAAGCTGGTCAGATCATCTCCCGTGGGATCAGGCGCAATATAGTCAAAACCAATATCCGTGACGAACAGTGCGGTGATCTGAAAGATCATGTCCTCACCATCCACAGAGAGATAGATATACGGATGCTCCTTTACAAAGTCTGCGTCCATATAACGGTAGAGCTTGGTGAACCGCACACCGTCCGGGTCGCAGTTGCTGGCGGAGTGGCCGAAAATGGTGGTGTTTTTGTCCAGCTTATCCCTGCCGCCGATTTTGTTTTCACAATGGGCATAATAGCAGCCCCACATGGCGTACTCACCGTTTTCATCCAGCTTTAGGTAATAGCCGTTGTCCTCCGCCTGCATCACAGGGTCGTCCACCTCCGCACCGGGGATATACAGCCATGCCACGGTGTCGGGATTCTTCGCTCTGGCTTCCGCCAACTCTGTCTGCCTGTCCACCGAGGGGATAACTTCGCCCGCGAGAGGCGCTGATGGCTGAGGCGCAGATGTGCCGGGAATGTCGATAGGCTCTGTCTCTCTCTGATAGCAGCCCCTGACTGCCGTGGTCATAGCAACGAGAAGGACAACTATGCAGATGATCGGACGAATGATTCTTGTGATTCTTTTCATAATGCTGTCTCCTTGCCGCGCTTGGATAGCGGCGCAGCTCAAAATGTCATTAATTTGTTTCTTGTAGTGAAAAGAGAACAGCCCAATCCACAGCGTCCTCATAATAGCTGCCGGTGGCTACATCCACAAACACGCCGGTCTGGGGGTTGCCGTTGGCTTTCATAAAGATGACCTCGATGGTATGGGTTCTGCTGACATTCTCAAAGGTATAAGACTTCGCCGCGCCAATGCTCTTGCCGTCAATCTTGACGTTGGCGACAGCATAGCCCTTATCCGGAGTGATGGTGAAGGTCTGATCTCTGCCCTCACGGACGCTGACATTGCCGGAGGGAGAAATGGAGCCGCCAGCCCCGGCAGTTGCCTTGATGGTGTAGTAGCTGTAGCCGCTTCCGCCGCCACTGCCGCTTCCGCCTTCATTGCCGCCTGTGCCGCTATTGCCTTCATTGCCGCCTGTGCCGCTATTGCGCAGAATCGTCAGCGTGTAGGTTTTAGCACCGATTCTCACGACAATGTCGGTTGTGCCGCTGTTGGGGATGGCAACGGTTGCGCTGCCGCCGGTGGACAGAGCCTGTCCGTTGATGCTCACGGGCTCGCCGTTTCCAGACACCGCTGTGACTAGCGTAGATGTTGCTCCGCTATCATTTTGCAGCGTATAGGTATAGTTCGTTCCGTTGGCGGTAAAATCGCCGAGCCCCACTGCCAGACCTTCAAAGGTCAGAAGGTCTTTACCGGGCACTGCGGCTCGCACCACTACGCGGGTGCCAAGCCGGGAGAAGGTGACGGTTTCTGTCTGGAAGGTTTCCCCGGAGATGGCACCGCCAATACTGGTCTTTTTCGTTTCCAGAACGGTCCCGGCAGCATCCAGCAGCGTGGCCACCAGCTCTGCGCCAGTCTGAGACTGCAGGCAGTTGTTGCGCAGGGTAATGGCGGCGGTGCTGTGACCGTTGCCGTCGTTCCCCTGTGTCACATCTATCGTCATCCGCTCTCCGGTGCGGGCCAGTGCGCCGGTCATATGGACGCTGGCCTCGCTGTCACTGCCGTTATACTCCGGCAGGCGCTGATTGCTTCCCGTTCCACCGACCTTGCCTTCCGCCCACGCCTCGGCGTACAGATAGGTACCCACATTGGGGATCTCGGTTTTGCCAATGAATGTCATATACTCGCCCAGATCATAGGTCAGATCCAGTGTAAAGGTTCCCTGATCAATGCGGGCGAGGGCGCTGTCTTCGGAAATGGTGATTTCATTACCGTTAACCGATACGCCGTTTGTGGTGCAGGCTACCTCTGCAGGTTCGGTATGCAGATCATCCGCATAGAACGCAAGCTTCACCTCGCGGCTCTTTCCGCCGGCCAGCGTGGCGGCAGCGGAATTATAGAGGGTCATGCGCACCGTGCGCTTGCCGGCGCTCTCCGCAATCACTTCCATTTGTGAGATTCCAATGTCGGGATAATCCAGATACACTGTGCCGTTTTCGTGGATGCCGCCGGCGGCGGTGATGGTATAGCCCGGGTCGGTCACGCGGTCCTTCACATGGTGCCAGACGGTAAGGGTGGTGCTTTCATTGGGCAGCAGTTTTTCCGTAAGGGTGGCGGTTTCCCCGCTGCCAAGCTTGACCGTTAGGTTTGTCACATCGTTCAGCCCGGTGTTGCGGATGGTAAAGCGAATGGGTGTCAGGCTGTTCAACGCCAGCGTTGCATAATCCACACCGATCTGTTCCACTGCCACCGCATCGGTGACAAAATCAGAGGTAGCGGTATAGAGGATCGTTTCCTCACCCGGAACGGTCACGCCGCCGATTACCTGCGGGTTTTCATCGTCATACCGGGTGGCCTGAATGGCGGCCTGCACCTGATTGGTGCCGCTGACATAGGCATCAAAGTGGTCAGCCAGCGTGCGATCCGGCAGCTCTGCCAGTTCCAATGGTGCGGACAGAGTGTAGGTATTTGTGGCATAGCGCAGCTTGGCCGCCTTCAAAATGCCGTGATCTACCGCGCCGTTGGCGTTATTGACAGTCTCATTCCAGACGATGGTAAGATCATTGCGGCTGCGATGATTCCCGCTGAGGGAAGCGAAGCGGAAGTCTCCGCCCACGACGGCGTTGCCGCTGCTGGTCAGGGCAGACAGAGAGCCGGGAAAACTGTTGGACATGATGCCGCTGCCGTCCACAGCCAACAGCTGGATATTGCTGCTGCCGTCTCGGACACTGTGCCAACCGATGACAAATCGGTCATCCCCGCTGCCGAAGTTGGCTGCAACGACCTGGGGGTTTTCGTCAAGATTGCTGTCACAGGTCGCCAGCATGGCTGTACCGGGAGTTCCATCAGCAGCCACGGTACAATAGGCGATCTCGTAGGCGGAGGTATCTCCGGTTCCGCTGCGGTCCAGCGAGTAAACCGCCATAGCGGTTCCGTCGGGCAGCATGGCCGCCTGCAACGCCTTCACGCTGCCAGTAGCACCGTTATAAAGCATTTTTTCCTTGCTCCAGGTGCCGTTAGTGCTGTCATAGCAGCTGTACATGATACAATCTCTGGTCGTGAAGTTCAGCAGGTTGTTGCTGCCCTGCGTACCGGGATCGGGGGTGTAGACGTTGCGCCAGAACACGATGGCTTTGCCGTCGCCGCCCACTGCCGTGGTTGGGGCCAGATCCGGCGTGCCGTCGTTGGTTAGGCGGGTGGAAGTCCAGGTTGTGCCGTTATAGACGGACACTACGATCTCCGTGCTGTTCATCAGCAGGTTTTGCTCTTCCAATGTCACGGCATCACCGGCATTTTTACCCGGCAGGTCGGTGCCCATGCGAACCCAAGCCGCCGCCGCGAAGCTGCCAGTGCCGGACAAAGAAACGCTCGTGTCGCCGTAGCCGGAGAACCCTGTAGGATCGTCAATTTTGCTGGAGGTAGAATAGACGCTGCCATTGAGGGTGGAGAAATGTGCCCGGCTGTCGTAAATACTGCTGCTGTTGCCGTCGTTGATGTAGACCAATACCTTCCCGTCATCGCTGAGCTGTGGATAGGATGTGGGGTTGGCATTAGTCTGGATGTTTTCCAGCCCACTGGGGGAGTTCAGAGAGAACAGCATCATCCGCTGCTGGGGCTGGCCCCAGGTACGGGCATATTGCTCCAGATAGTCCCGGCTTTGGAGCGTTGCACTGCCAGAAGCCACCTGCATTCCGCTCTGGGCCGCCGCCATCCGCAGCGAGGCAAGGCTCAGCCCACTGGTGGCGCTATTCCAGTAGTCGTCGATTGTGTTCCAGTCATTAAAAGTCCTGGTGGCTCCAAGGGTTCCGGAGGCGATCACCGCCTCGTAGGAGATAAACAGGAAGGTTGCCACAAATTTGATTCCCACTTCGCTTTGGATTCCCAGAGCCTGACCGTTGATCTGGCGCTTTGTCTCGTCGGCAAGATAGGTGCGGGAAAGGAACTTATTCTGACTGTCCACATCCAAATTGCCGAATAGGCCGATCTTCAGCGCCACGACCGAATAGTCAAAGCCAATACCGCCAAACGCGTGGACATAGGCGTTGATACGCAGCGTGGTCAAAAAGTCATTCACTGCCGTGGCCGTGGGATCGCTCCAGGCAAGCTCTGTACCCTCGCCCTGCCGTCCGTAGCGCACTGCGGTACGGAAATCCAGCTGAATGGCACCACCCAGCTCAAAGGTTGCTGTCAACGGCACGGGGCCAGCCATGGCGTTCACGCTGAAGGAGAAGCCCACACCAACGCCGGCGGTAAATCCTCCGCCTACGGTGAAAACCTCCCACTCCTTTTTTTCGGCGTTATAGCGGATCTCCGCTTCGTAAAAGCCCTCCAACTGCAAGTTGAGATCCGTGCTGGTGACATTGTCGGCTATGGAGTTGGTTTTGTAGTCCCCCTTGGGATCATAGGTGCCCTGGGCCATCTGGCTCAGGTCCCCGGTACTGGGCACGCCCACCTCCAGGTTCTGCGTCAGCACATTCGCACCCAACGCCACGCCGTCCTCGGAATAGTCCATGTCCTCCATCTCCAGCGTATTGTACCCGGCCCAAATCATGGCACGGAACACGGAGGGATCTTCGCTGGGGGTGATAATCATTTTGAACACGGAAGTGTCCACCGGACCGCTCAGATCATCCAGCCGTCCGGTCAGCACCTTGAGAATGTTACTATCGCCCACTCCGCCAAAGTCGACTTGATTCACTCCACTGGAGGATCCCATCGTCGCCAGAATACCGGTGACGCGGTCATCCTCTGTCACCTTGGGCACTCGGGTCAGATCAACGACCCGGAAGGGCATTATTTTCTCCTGTAGCAGGCTGCCGTTCAGGCTCAGCTGCGTTTTTATACCCACATCCTTGCCGTCAGCGATCCATCCAGAGGTGGTCATGGTGGCCTCGGTGAGAGTCAGATCGTTTTCCGCTACGGGGATGGATGAGAAGGGATACTGCTTGGTACTGCTGCTCTGGGCGGCAGGAATAACGCCGTATTCGTCCGCCAGCTTGAGACTGTAATTCCGCGCGTTGGCAATATCCTCGCCCCAGAGGAACATGGTGGTGTGCAGGCTTGCTGTTTTAAAGCTGCTGTTAGGGCCAATCTTCCCAGTCGAGCTGCGGACATCCACCTTCTGACCGTTGGCAAGACCGTAATCAACGCTTTGCGCCACAATGAAGGGTTTGTTTTCCTCCCCCGCCGGCACGCGCTCCAGAGAGACAACGCCCTCTGCGGTGCGCATTACATCGTCCACGCCCAGCTTGCCGTTGACGGTCAGCAGCAGCGGATAGTACTTGTCGCCGTCAATTGCGCTGATCTCCAGAATGTACTCCAGCTGATCCAGAGCAGAAAGCGCCGTGGTGTTGCTCTCGCCCTTTTCGGCCGACCAGAACTGGGTGGAATCCAGATAGACGGTTATATTTCCCGCCGCATCCGTGGTATAGGTGTCGCCGGTGATGCCGCTGACAAGTGCTCCTGCCCTGGAGCCCAGCAGAGCTGTCTGGCAGTAGCCTCCGTTTTTATAAACGCCGCCACGAACGGTCACCGTCTTGTTCGCCAGCGGATCGCCGCCCGGCGTGATGAGCGTCACAGATGCCCGGGCGACTCGCCGAAGGCTGAAGGTATTCAAGGGATAAAGCTGCAGTTTTGTGGCATCCCGCTCGCCGGAACGCAGATTTTCTTTATAGATGGTGCCCAGATAAATATCCGCGCCGGAGCCGGACCGCAGAGACACCTCACTGGCGATTCCGTTGGGTTCGTAAAGCGCCAGCACGCCTTCACTGTTGGTCGTGACCGTTTTGGGCACACCTTTGCCGTCGGTGTATTGCAGCGTAGTTTCCGCTGCAGGCGTCAGCTGGAAGAGATAGAACTTATTTTGCAGCGTTTTCGCTGTCACCTGTACGGCGGCACGCATACCCGTGGCGGCATGGGTAGCCGTGACGGTTGCGGTGCCGTTGGCCAAGCCGGACAGCGCCATTTTGGTTTCGGGAAGGTAGGAATCAAAGGAGAAGTTTCTGATGTCCTCATACAGTCCGCCCTGCTTGTAGTTGACGGAAATGGCATTGTTGTTGCTGGAGAGCCACCGGATGCCGTCTTTAAAGGAGTTCCATCCGTACTCGTCATAGTTGATGCCTATGTACTCGATCAGCCCCAACTCCTGGCGCAGCTGCATAATTTCAGCTGTAACAGTGGGCAGGCTGCCGCTGACCTTGGAGGTATTGTCCATGGTCAGCTTAGAAATCGTTTCTCCTTTGTCGTTCTGCACCTTCAGTGCGTCGGCATCGTAGACATACAGGGGGAAGGAGTCGGTGCTGGGAGATTCCTCACCAGGATTCTCCACGCTCAAAACCACTTGATAGGTGTCCTTCAGATTGCCGGCTTTCACACTCTGTAATGACAGGGGGAAGCTCCCGGAGGTGCCGGATAGGCGCTCACTGTCCACCACTTTGGTGGTGGTGTTGTCCTCTGTGACCCGGGTGATGGTCAGCGTGGGCTGCAAAGGGGCGCCCTCAGTAGTGTTTTCCACCGACCAGTCGATATTGACGGCACCGTCGGTATCCTTGAGGTAAATGCTCTGGGGCGGTGTCAGCTTGGCCGTGGCAGGTGGTGCCTGCACGATGATCCAGGCAAGTGCCGACAGGCGGACGTCCTCACCGCCGGCGTTGGGGTGCGGCATGGAGACCAATACCGTGTAGGCAGGGGTATTGCCGTTGGAGAGCTTGGAGAGCACATTCTCCCCGATCCGCACGCTGTTTTTATCCTTGCCGACGGTATAAGTCGCAATGGGCTTGCGGCCGCTCAGCGCCGCCTCATTCGCGTAGTTGCCCTCATACAGGTCGATCCTGTAATTGAACTCTTTGTTCGGCGCCATCAGCGCGGCGTTGGAGCTCCACAGCACGGTGGCGGGCTGATTTACCCGCGTCACGATGGACGCGCCGCCGGGAATCACCAGTGCCAGGGAATCGCCTGCCGTCACGGTATAGGACTTTGACTTGCCCGTCACATCATCGGCAGTGTCCTCAGTCCCGTTGTCCGCCGTAAAGGTAAAGGTGACGGTTCCCACCTTGGTTCCTGTGGTGGCAACAACGCCGGTATCCTCGTTGATGGTGGCAATGAGCGTGTCACTGCTGCTCCATTTGCCGGTGGTGTAGCTGGCCGTCTCACCGCCTGCCCCCAAAACCTCTGCCTTAAGCGTGGGGCGGGTGGTTTTGCCGAGGGAAATCGTATAGTCGGCGTCATTCGCTTCCGGGACGACCTTCACCGTGTGCGCGGAAACTTTCTTTGCCACCGTAAACTGCCGGGTCAGGGGAAGAACATTCACCCAGTCAGGAGCGTCTTTCGTGCCCTCGTTGGCCTGCAGCGTCACCGTATAGGTGCGGTCGAAAGCAGAGGGTGCGATTGCATAGTCGCTAATGGTGAAGGCTTCCTTCTCTGTGTCCAGATAGACCTGCAGATAGATTGGTTCAACCGCGGAGTCGTACCTCAGCTCGAGGCGGAACGGGGCTTCCCTCGGCTCTGTGCCTGCCGGGGTGTGATAATTGCTGTATACGGTCTTGTAGGCCTGCTCCATGTTGGCGTTCATCGTGAACGATGCCTTGCCGCTGGCGTAGGTGGCCGTCAGCTCGGTGGGAGCGTTGCGCATCAAGACGCTCTTCAGCGTAACGTCGCTGATCGAGTCGCTTGGATAGAGTGTGGTATCCAGCGTATGGCCGAAAACATCTTCCACACCGGTCATATCATTGACGGTGACCGTGGTGGCATCCGTATCCTGCACCGGATACCAGAGCATTGCCGTGACGCCGTAGTCGTTCATGGAAAGCTCAGCGGTGCTATACACTTTGCCATTGATGGTCACGCTGGCTTTTCTAAGATCCACGAACTCGTTAAAGGTAACTGTGATAGGCACGTGCTGTCCGCTGGCATAGGTTCCCTCCGGGGCCGTGACGCTTTGAATGATGGGATTGTCCGTGTCCAACAGCGTGGCGGAGACGTTGCTGTTCTTGGTGGTGGCCCAGGAATTTTGGATTTCGCCCTGTACACTTTTCATATACAGTCGGAAGGGCAGCCAGTACTGCTGTTTCCCTCTGTTTTGCGTGGTAGACTGCAGGGAGATGTTGACCGTTTCGCCCTTGTTAATCGTACAGTTCAGCGCTCTCGTTTTGTCGCCGCTGAGCTCCAGAGATGTTCCATTGAACATGTACTCCGTCAGATAGAACGGGGCATGGGGTTGTGTGTCACTATTATAGCCATACGGCGCAAAGCCATTATAGGTCTCTACATCGGTACTCCAGTCAAACTCGATGCTGGCATCGATTTTGTATGGCTGATAAAATGGGTCGGAGTCGACGGGAAGCACCGAGTTGCGGGCTCCCTCCAAAATTCTGATGGTATCGCTTAGCGCAACGAAGTCCTGATTGTTGGCACCTTCGCCGATATTGTATTCATTTGCCAGCAAAGGAATATACATATCCCCCTGTATTGTTTCTGTACTTTCGTATCTTTCCTCATAGTTCGGCGCGCTCACTGATGTTTGTATTGTGGGGGCGTCAACCGTCTTTTTTAGCTTGAGCTGACAGTGGTCGGCATAACCGGCGCCGTCATAGAACACCAGATTTTCTGCATCGTAAAATTCAATCATCCCCAGCAGGTCACCATAGGAATAAGAACCCTCGAGCCAGTCTGGGTTCCCTCCTTTGGTTGTAACTTTGACAGTGATTTTCTGATCACCTAAACTGTAGCCGTCTACCTCATAGGTCAGCTTGTAGGACCCGTCGCTTTGCTCGACGACCTTACTCTTCCCGCCTATCGAGACCTCCACACCGGTGATATACTCGCTGAGCTGGCCTTTTTGAATGCGGTAGGAAAAGCCGACCGGTTTTCCGCCGTATACAGTAAAAGTCCCGGAGCTCCAGCTGTTGCTTGCGAGATCCTCCAGCGTTTGGCTCATCATGCCGCTCATATCCACCGTCTCAACGCCCTCAGGCTTTGTGGCAGAGGCGGAATACTGCAAACTGATGCCCTGCAGCTCCAGCTGCTCCATCAGGCTATTGAGATTCTCCAGAGCTTCCCCGGTAAACTCCCTGCCGGAGAAATAGGTGTCCTTGATCCGCTGCAGCTCCTGTTCGATTTGGATCATGGTCTTCAAATCGCCCAGCGCCACCGGAGTCCCATCCACGTCGGCTATACGGGTGAGATCCGTGGCGGGATTTTCCAGCAGCTCCATGACAGCCGCCAGTGTCAACACCTGGCCGTCCAGCGTGATGGTTTGATCCACCTTGAAATTGCCGTCTTCATCCAGCAGCCCCAAAGCGTTCAGCATGGAAAGCACCTGGTCGCTGCTATCGCCGGTCAGGGCAGAGACCTGCTCCAAAATCGCCTGATTTTCCTCGGGTGTGTTGCCTAGCGAATCGCTCACCGCTGCAAACGCCGTAGTTGGCAGCAGCGTGAGCGTCATGCACAGGCTCAGCAGCGCCGCTAAAAATCTTTTCTTCATGTTTCCTCATCCTCCTTGGTTTGTTCCTGCTGTTTATTGTTTTTTCTCAATCGTGTGCAAAACACGGTAACGACCACCGCCGCTGCAAAGGAGACGACGGCCACCAGCACATAGCCGCCCGCGTCCTCCCTAAGCAGCATCGCACCGAACACACCTCGTGCGGCGCTCTGCCCCGGCCCGACGACTGTGCTCGCCGTCTGCATCAGCGCCGCGAACAGCAGCATACACGCGGCGGACAGTCCGCAGATCTCACGCTGCTGCTTCCGGCGGGCGTACTCGTGCCTCCGCTTTTTGACGAGCGCGACCCGCCTTGCGGTATCGTACATATCGTTTGAATCTCCCCTCTGGATTTTTTGAAATGCGGCTTAAAAACCCCTTCACTTATATAGGTACAAAAAATCGGAAAAACTCTCACCCAAAATCAAAAAATTTTCAAAAAAATTTGAGACCAGATTTTCGTTTTCAGCTCACGAAAGAGGAGTATCAGAACTTGAGATGCCAAACTGGCATTTCAAGTTTTGCGCAGGACGAAAATAATTATGGTGGCCGTAGGACACTTCCTTATGTATTTACAGAGCAGGGAATCTCTATGTTGGCGAGTGTGCTACATAGCGAAGTAGCGATTAAGGTAAGCATTGGTATTATGCGTACATTCGTGGAAATGAGGAGATTTATTGCTAATAACGCCTTGCTTTTTGAGCGTATCAGTAATGTGGAGTTAAAACAACTGGAATATCAAAAGCAAACGGATGAAAAATTGGATCAGATATTTGATGCTTTTAGCCTAATTGTTAGCCTGATTCAAAAAGCGGAAAAGGAAATCGTTTTAATTGATGGCTATGTGGATGTAGGAACCAGCGTTATCTCGGAGTTTTACACGCCCCTTGTACCAAAAGGACACGATTTCCTCAAAGAAATAAAAAAGCTCATAGACAGCAGGCAGGGAGTGCAGGCGGCGTGCGGAGCAAAAGCCGCAGAAACGGACTGACCTGCTGTGGCTGGTGTGCCGGAAGGCACGCCAGCATAAACCCCTCGTATCTAACAGAGGGGTACAAATCGACAGGCAACAACCAAACAACAGGGCAGAATCCCACGGTACACAAGGGATTTTTCCCATATCCGGCGTGTGTCAACAAGGCTCTGAAAGTTGACATACGCTTTTTTAGACAGGAGGGATTTTCACTGAATGAAGAAACATGGGTACGGGACATCAAAGAAAAACGGGAAGTTTACGGTATCTCACAACAAAAACTTGCCCTAGCTGCCGGAATCACCCGTCCGTACCTGAGCGATATTGAAACGGGCAAGGCTCACCCATCCGAAGCATTACAGGAAGCCATCACGGAAGCTCTGGAACGCTTCAATCCAGACAATCCCCTTGAAATGCTCTTTGACTATGTGCGGATTCGCTTCCCCACTACGGATGTGAAACATATCGTGGAAGACGTGCTACGGTTAAAACTTCCCTACTTTATCCATGAAGACTACGGCTTCTATTCTTACACAGAACATTACTATCTGGG
>OHRL01001650.1_pt1 | contig 11378 bp, 8 predicted proteins | sample 1578331 | NCBI WGS metagenome assembly OHRL01 (sample SAMEA3879608, study PRJEB24766) | human gut metagenome | biome: human-associated habitat; feature: feces | place: USA | collected 1985/1987
CTGTCAATATGTGTGAAGCAATGAAACGATTTCAGGCTGAATGTGAAAGCAAAGGCAGAAATGAGGGTATTGAACTTGGCATAGACACTGAAAAAGTCAATTCCATAATTTCCATGCTAGAATTCGGAATAACTAAAGAACAGATATTAACTAAATATACCAAAGAAGATTTAAAAAGAGCAGAAGCTGCTATCGCTAATAATAACTAATATTAAACAGGCTGTGCCTTAACGATTATATGTGTTAAGACACAGCCCTTTTTATCTCAAAGTCTTTCTGAATATTATTATAAAATACACCGTTCCTATAATAGATGTAAATGCCCACGCACTCGCATACACAAGATAGAGTGACATCAGCGTATGTATACTTGCAAATATTGTACACACCCACACGATTCTGAACACAACAGAACCCATTATTACTATTATTGTAGGTATAACGCTTCTGCCAAGTCCTCTTGCTCCCGCTGCCGCATTATCCATAAATGCGGATATAAAATAAGAGCATCCCATTATTCCAAGTCTTATTGAGCCATAATGCAATACATCCGGATCACTTGTAAATATGCTAAGAAACTGTGTCCTGAAAACTACAAGCAATGCACCAAGCACTGCTCCTATAATAAATGAATACATCTGTGTAACAAGATATGCTTTCTTAATTCTGTCACGCTTTCTTGCTCCAAGATTCTGTGCTATAAAGCTTGTACATGCAGTATAGAATGCCGCCATCATATCATACACAATGTTATCAGCATTAGCCGCAGCCGAATTGCCCTCAACAACTACATGGTCAAATGAATTAACTGCCGACTGTATGTACAGATTGGCAACTGCAAAAAGTGAATACTGTACTGCTGCCGGCAGGCCAATCCTTAAAACTCTCGCTGCTATATGCGAGTCCATTCCTATATTTGTTATATAAAGTCCGTAATCCTTGCCACAGCCAAACAGGAATTTAAGTATCAGAAATGCTGATATATACTGTGATATTATACTTGCCAGTGCAACACCGACAACCCCAAGCCTGCATACTATTACAAAGAACAGATTAAGTACCACATTAATTATACCTGCTGTAATAAGATACATAAGTGGCCTTTTAGTATCTCCAACTGCACTTAACACGGCGTTACCATAGTTATACATTGCAAGTGCCGGTGAACCAAGAAGATATATTGTAAGATATATAACTGCACCATCTATCAGTTCTTTCTTAGTTCCTATAAGATTCAGCACCGGTCTTGAAAGGAACAGCCCAGACAAAAGCAACAGCAGTCCCGCAATCATACATATTACAATTGAAGTGTGGACTGCTTTCTTTACATTTGCACTATTCTTAGCCCCCACAAACAGCGCAACTACAGCATTGACACCACCTGCTAGTCCTAGCAGGATTCCGGTTGTCAATGTAATAATTATACTCGTTGAACCTACCGCACCAAGTGCCAGTGGTCCTACAAATTTACCAACTACCGCCACATCACACAGGTTGAACATAACCTGCAGTACATTTGACAACATAAGCGGAACTGAATACATTAATATTTTCTTTGGCAGGGAACCTGTCGTCATATCTATTTCATTTGATTTCATAACCTTATCTTAAACCCTTTAAATAATCCTTCTGCTCTGGTGTAATGCGGTAACTCTCTACAGCCTTCTGTATTGACTTTCTGTGTACCCATTCAGAAAGTCTGTGTTCCTGTATATAAGGAATCGCCGCATCCCACTGTTTAGCAAGTGCTGTAGCCATATACCATGCAATCATCATATTTACATAGTACTCCTCTGACTTAACACCTGCAATAAACTGTATATATTCTTCCTTAAAATCCTTGTCAAGGAACAGGCGCATCATAACGCCCATTCCGTATCTTTTAACATATGTGGTATCTGCTGCAATCCACTTCTTCGCCCTTTCAAGAATATCTTCTTTATTCTTATCAAAACACTTTGGAAGCGGTAAATCACAGGTTGCCCAGTTATCAATATATGGAAGGAACTTTTCAAGCTCACTTATGCACTCAACATAATCCTTAATCTGCCCTATAATCATCATATGAAGATTATTCTCCTCATAATACTTATGTGGCAGCTCACGCATAAACTGCTCAGTTTCTCCGCTCTTTGCATACTCCTTTGCAAATTTTCTCAAAACCGGAATCCTTACTCCTATAACAGCCTCTTTATCTACCCCCGGCATAAGGCTGCTGTGAAAATCCCTGTACGCTATATCCTGTAACTTAAACAGTTCTTCCTGCAAATGTGTCATTATTCCCCTCCTGTGTGAGCTGGCTCATCGCCGCGGGTTGCGCGAGCAGCTCATACTCCAGAACTTCGTTCTGTCGTTGTCGCGGTGCTCCTCGTAAAGCCATACAAAGTTCCCAGTCCGTGCAAGCACGGCTGTAAACTTTCCATGGCTTCTCTCATCGCTACTCGCGCAAAAAAAATGGAAGCATCACCTGCTTCCACTTCTTAGATAGTAGCGAGAGAGGGATTTGAACCCACGACACCACGGGTATGAACCGTGTGCTCTAGCCAACTGAGCTATCTCGCCATAATATTTACTGAATGTCTTAAAAAGAAATGGGGCCTACAGGGCTCGAACCTGTGACCCTCTGCTTGTAAGGCAGATGCTCTCCCAGCTGAGCTAAGACCCCACATTCAGAACAATTCGCTTGATTTCTCTCGCAAACTGCTCTGCTATTATAATATTAAAACTTGATATATGTCAAGCACTTTTTTGACTTTTTTCAAAACTTTTTTCACAAAATTTTAATTAGAACAAATACCTCGTCCACAACAGGAAATTCTTAATCAGCTTCATTCTGCGTTCTCTCTTAGGCGTAAGCGCTACAGGCTGCACATTATATGGATTATCGTATGTGCCATCAGCATTAGCCTTTCTTGCACTATGCTCATACGTCTGCATGGCACCTCCAAGCTGTTCATTAATCTCCTTGCTATCAATAACAAGCATAAGCTCTGTATCAAGATACACGCTTCTCATATCAATATTAAATGAGCCAACCACCGATATATCATCATCTATAAGAATCGACTTTCCGTGGTATGAATATCCGCCTTCATATTCCCACACTTCAAGCCCTGTGCCAAGCACCTTATCCTTATGCGCATAATAATCTGCTGATCCAAATGGATTGCCATTATTGCCTACTGAATTAGTCATCAGTGACACATTTTCAACAGAATCGCATACCTTCTTTAATCCGTCATACATATACTCATTGCAGATAATATAAGGCGTATGTATCTTAACCTGCGAATCCGCCTGCTCCATGAGCTTCGTGAGCTGATACCACACTACCGGCTTTTTCGCGCCACATTCTATCGGATTGCTAAGAAGTGCTATATTGCTGACTTCAACTGTTTCATCTGTATAATCAGTGTCAGTCAGGTAATCTTTGTTATCTGCATAATAAATGTCGTAATTATCAAGTAGTTCTTTCCTTGCCGCCTTAACCTTCTTATTGCCTGCACATTTGTTATTCTTTAAAAATGCCTTGCTCTCCTTATAGTTCCAGACACTCTCATAATAAGCAAGAACATCATTCACAGAGCTGGTTTCATCAGGACTTTCGCAGTACACAAGCACATCTCTGTCGTAATTCTTATGTCCCGGATATGCTCCCAGAAAATAGTTAAATGTATTTCTTCCACCAAGTATATAATTAGTCCTGTCGGCTATGACATATTTGTCATGAAGCCTTCCCATTGACTGCCACGGCTTAAAAGGATTGACCTTATTGTATATCTTCACATTCACATTGTCTGATGATGCAAGTGCCTTAAAATCAGGATTGCCCTTCATCTTGGTAAAACCGGATACCCCGTCAACTATAACATTGACCGATACACCTCTGTCTGCAGCATCAATAAGCGCTCCAAGCATCAGCTTTCCGCTGTCATCTGACCTGAAGTCAAATGTTGAGAGTATAATCTCACTCTTTGCATTGCTTATCATTCTTATCCGCTCTTTAAGCGCCTCGTCATTATCCTCAATAATGCGCGCCCGCTCGGCACTTGTTCTCTCTTTCCATATGCCCTGCTCATCAAGCTGTTTAATCTCATCAGCAGTAAGCTCTGGCTGTTTGTGGTAACTTATCAGGGCGCAGGCTACGATTGCGGCAATAAGCACCACAAGCAGTATCACTGCCCCAAGAATTATTCTCTTCATAAGTTTTCTCCTATTGTAAGACTTCACAACAATACTCCTTAAATATCTGTCTATCCTCATCACTGCCCGCGCAGTAAAGGCGTGCTGTATATACATAATTATATATACAGCACGCCTCTTATGACATTAAATATTTATGAAGAATTATAAATTATCTGATATAGTTGGTCTTAATCTTATTCTCGCCTTGTGGAAGCTCAATTCCCTGCTTCTTTGCTGCGTCTATTGACTTAACAAGCCATGCAAAATTCTGACCTAAAAGTCTCATTGTCTGCATACCTTCTTCGTCCTTAACAACCTCATCAGGTGTATTGCCATGTACGATATTCCAGTAGTTAGATGATACAACCGGCATCTGGTTAATCTGGAAATACTTATTCAACACGTCAACTGTTGATGTTGTTCCGCCACGGCGGGCAGATGCAATTGAAGAACCACATTTGTAACGAAGCTCGTTACCATATGCACCAAATAATCTGTCGAGAAACATTAATATCTCTCCTGTTGGAGAAGCATAATAAACAGGTGAACCAACAATAAGTCCGTCTGCATCAGTTATCTTAGCGCCAACTTCCTTGACAACTGCGTCAAGCTCGCCCTTTACAACTCTGCTTCCAACTGCAACTATCTCAGTCTCAATTCCCTGTGCCTCTAATTCCTTAGCAACAACAGAAAGCGCTGTATATGTACAGCCCGCATCTCTTCTGCTGCCATTAACTAATACAACCTTCATGTTATAACACCTCCAAATTATTAATTAAACATTAATCTCTGCCTTCATGCCAAGCTCTTCCTTATTAGAATCAAGAATAGGCTTGATAACATTAGCAAGATACTCGTCAACCTGTTCCTTAGAACGGCCAACATACTTCATAGGATCAAGCTTTGACTGTAACTCTTCAAGAGTAACACCGAACATTGGCTCTGCTGCAATAAGTTCAAGAAGGTTATTATCAAGACCTTCCTGCTTAACTCTCTTTCCTGCTATCATAGAAAGCTCTCTGATTTTCTCATGAAGCTCCTGTCTGTCTCCACCAGCCTTAACAGCGTCCATCATAATATTCTCAGTTGCCATGAATGGAAGCTCTGCCATCATATGTTTGATGATAACCTTGTCATATACAACAAGTCCGTCAACAACATTCAAGTAGAGGTCAAGGATTCCGTCAACAGCGAGAAATCCCTCTGGAACTGACATTCTCTTATTAGCTGAATCATCAAGTGTTCTCTCAAACCACTGTGTAGATGAAACAATAGCTGGGTTAAGTGCGTCACTGATAACGAAATCAGCAAGTGACGCCATACGTTCGCTTCTCATAGGATTACGCTTGTAAGCCATAGCTGATGAACCAATCTGTGATTTTTCAAATGGTTCTTCAACTTCCTTGAGGTGCTGTAATAATCTGATATCATTAGAGAACTTGTGTGCGCTCGCAGCAATTCCTGCAAGTACATTAAGTACTCTTGTATCAACCTTTCTTGAATATGTCTGGCCTGAAACTGGAACACATGCGTCAAATCCCATCTTTTCTGCAATCTTTCCGTCAATCTGGCGAATCTTATCCTGATCTCCGTTGAAAAGTTCAAGGAAAGATGCCTGTGTACCTGTTGTACCCTTACAGCCTAAAAGCTTCATTGTAGAGAGTACATAATCAAGGTCTTCAAGGTCCATAACTAATTCATTGAGCCATAATGTAGCTCTCTTACCAACTGTAGTTGGCTGTGCTGGCTGAAAATGTGTGAAAGCCAGTGTAGGCTGTGCCTTATATTTATCTGCGAACTTAGAAAGCTCATCAATAACATTAACAAGTTTCTTACGAACAAGCTTTAAGCCTTCTGTCATAATGATGATATCAGTATTATCACCAACATAGCATGAAGTTGCTCCAAGATGTATGATACCTTTAGCCTTAGGGCACTGAAGTCCGTAAGCATATACATGTGACATAACATCATGTCTTACTTCCTTCTCTCGTCTCTTGGCATCCTCATAGTTAATATCATCCTTGTGAGCCTTTAACTCATCAATCTGCTCCTGTGTAATAGGAAGTCCAAGTTCATGCTCTGTCTCTGCTAATGCAATCCAGAGTCTTCTCCATGTCTTAAACTTCATGTCAGGAGAGAAAATGTACTGCATTTCCTTGCTTGCGTATCTTTCTGCAAGTGGTGTCTGATATCTGTCGTTCATCTCGTATCCGCCTTTCATATATCACAATTTAGGTATGCGCTCATCACAGGACCGCATACAAGTTTAGTATATCATAGCAGACCTGTGTTTGCAATTTATGACTTTATTTTAAATTCTTCATCCCTCTTGTGATTCTCATTGTTCCGACACTTAATACCAGACATATTACCAGCTTTACAATATACTGCATAGTCATGTACTGGCGTATCGTAGCATGTAACATCAGCCATCTGGCAACACCTGCTGAGTACAGCCCCCTGCCAAGTTTATCTCCCATAAATGTAAGACTCACAAGAGGCGCATTAAGATATGGCATTCCATATATGTGCCGCATCCATAAGAATTCCATTCCACATACAACAACAGACATTATAACTGCTATTATTATGCAGGATAAATATTTATTGCATTTCATTTTATTTCGTCCAAGTGCGGTACTCCGTTCAAAAAGTATCATTCCACTGGCACCTTCAAGCAAACCGCTGTCTGCTGCCATAAGCATCAGTCCACATATCAGTGAAAGACTTACCATTATCCGGCGGTACATTCCCTTTTCTCCTGATATTACCTCATATCCCCTGTCTGATATCATCCATGCCTTAACGCCAAAAATCTCATCAATATGTCCGATATATTCAATCTTATCTGCATATTCCCTGCGGCTTTCAATCAGCTTTAATAACTGCTGCTGCTTTGTTTTAAGATTAATATAGGTCTGGATATCTATATCCTCATCCCTTGTCATAATGTCACCATAGCTGTCTATCTCAGACTGCAGCTCATCCCGCTGCCTGTAAAGGTCATCCAGATAATTCTGAAAATATGTATAGTCCGTTCCTCCATGTTCTGCATATTCCCTGTCCATATATTTATTGTCATCCGTGTAATAATACTGACCTGTCTGACAGACATACGCTGTCACTGTCAGCATTACCACAACAACCCAGCCACAATGGGTTGTGAATATGAATTTGTGCATTTCCTTTACCAGCAAAGGAATCCTTGCAAGAATTTTCTGACAGACAGCTGATACACAGTCTGTAAACCGTTTTATAAATGTTGTATTTTTGTATGGTTTCATTGAATCAGACACATTTATAGCAATATAACCTATTATACCTGCACATATAATATGCACGAACAGTACCACTGAAAATACAGGAAATACATAAGTTCCCACACCCCAGTTTCTATATGATGAAAATGTAGCATTTATATTAATTATATTAATAATATTAATATAATGCAGACCATTCCACACGCTATGTATGTCTATATGAGAATATATAAACTGCTCCACAGCCGCAAATATAAGCATTGTAACCAGTGCATAGACACGATTACGGAACATAACAAAAACACCCCATATAGTAATGCATAGGGCAACTATACACACCATTGATATCAGATATAGCACCGTCACATACTTTATTTTGCTCCACGGATATGTAAATTTATCAAATGTCTCAATTGTCTGCACTGGATTTACTAAGTCCCTGACGCCTCCTCTTTGCAGCATTGCCGCAATAAACGTAGACCAGTATATCAGAGTATGTGTAAAAGCTCCTGTAACAACAATAACTCCCGTCTGCTTTATCGCATACATGATTCTTCCATTAGCGCAGCTATATGTTATGCTCCACATGCCATTATCCCGCTGTGCAAACATATCGTATATAACAAACATCATTACAAGCATAGTAAAGAAATATTGATAATAATAAGTTGTATATGCCTGCACCCCTTTATACTCATCCTCTGGTAAAATAACGTTCTTTACTCGTTCAAAATCCCTTGCCGTCTGCAATATATTCGCATACGAAAAACTTCCAGCTTTATTAAAAATACTATATTTCTTAAGTTTATCAGCATTATCAATTATTGCATTCACTTCTTCGTGATAATTCTTAATATATGTCTCATGAGCAACATTTTCTTTGTTGATTATATCTTCATCCATTACCGGCTTATTGTCATACAAAAAGAATACAACATTAACTGTTGCAGCAATTAACAACAATATAATCCGTTTATAATTGATGATACGTTTTAATTCCTGCATATTTCCCCCTATATGCCAATCATAACCTGTATATTTGTATCCTGCTTATATCACTCTTAGATATACTTTCTACTCTATAATAATCAGAATCTTCGCTCCCATCCATATAATAAACATGGACTCCTACAATCATTTTATTGATATCGTCAATAACACTCTTTATCTCAACATACTCAGGCTGCATATAACTATAAGCTGCTTTATCAGATGTTGGGAGTTCATTTATAATTATTAACTTTAACTTATTTTCATCATTTCCATATATTGTTTTTGTTTCGCCTTTTATATCCATCTGTTTTTTTGTATATTTATTCTCACTCATATCACTGTAATCAAATATGCAGGATGCATTATATGCCGTATACTCTAATTTCTCTATATTTTCATCATTATATAATGATGGCCACTCTATAATACCGGCAACAATATACGCCATTTCATCCTTTTCTCCCAATCCATTGCCTAATTTTACTGGATTTACCATATATGTTCCAACCAAATTACCATCGGCGATATCTTTAGATATTATTGGGTATGTCACCTTTAACTTAATGCCTTGCTCCGTTATATAATTTATTCCATCTATAACTGTCATTTCTGGTTCTTGTACTGCATATTGGTTATTAGTCTCTGTTTGTGTCTGTGTTTCTATTTCCTTTACATTGCATCCTGATGATATCAATATAAGAAGAAACATCATACAAAATCTATACATTCCTTTCTTAAACAGCCTTATATACTTTGTCATTCAAACACCTGCTTCCAATCTCCACCAGTCTCTATATCATCTTTTTTCATATACATAAGACCTTCTGCATCGTTCATACTTTTATAAAATAAATACCTGTCATCCCCAAAATATAACGCCAATGCATCAGGACACAATATCTCATTAATAACATTTCCACCTTTATCAATAACTATATATCTGTTTTCTGAAAAGCCATATAATTCCCACATATAATAACAGTACTTATGATTATTAAGATAAATGTATTCTCCATCTGAAGATACACTACACATATCACATTGTTCTGTTGACTCCCATATTTTTTGTGATATATCACTTCCAATATCTATCTTGTAAAGCCCCTCTCCCGTAACAAAGTAATACATTGTTCCATCCACAACATAATAATCATTAATATTCTGTCCACTCACTTCTTCTATCTCATCATTGCTGCACGAATAGCTAAACAAACCTCTGCTATGCACACTTATGGCTTTATCTGATATGGAATCGGCTTCCCTCACAGTAAAAAATATTTTATCACCAAAACATTTAACATTAGTTATTGATATCCCTTTTCCAGTAACTTCATATACAATTTTCTTGTCTCCTGATGTCAGAGATACTTCTATTATGCTCTTTGTAGTCTCTTGCTCATCAGCAAGGCCACTCCCATCATATATAAAAGCGTATTCCCCCTGAAAAACAGCTCGAATCGAGTCAACCCCATCATTAGGTATAAGTTCACCTATAACTTCTCTTGTTGTGCCACTCTTATCCATGCGGCATAACTGTGCCATGCCATTAGAAAGTCCAAAATAATATATATATCCTCTATAATAATATATACTCCTCAATGCCGCTCCATTTCCAAAAAAAGCATTACAACTTGAAGATTTATGATCACACTCAGGTTTTGCACACACAGGTATAACATCATTTGTCTCCAGATTCAAAAACAACAACTTCTGTTCAAAATTCATGTAATAATATCCATCTTCAACTGCAGCCAGATCATACCATCCATCTGTATCCCAGTAATTCTGAAAATCACTGTCTCCTGTTACCCCGATAAGACTTGCATAATCTAAGCCCTTCTCTGCTTCTGTATTCTTATGGAGTAGAACATATGTCACCATTGCTCCCACCAATACTGCAATAAATATAATTGGAATCACATACCTAATGCCTCTTCTCTTCATTTAATATCATCTCCCTAGTAAATGAACTGGCTCACTAAAAATATTTTTCCATTCTTCGGCTTTTTCAATTTCTCTCTTATCTATATACATGAGCTGGTCTTCTCCCATACCCATGCAAAACAAATACCTATCATCTCCAAATAACATTTCCAATGAATCTGCACATGATATTTCATTTATCACTTTTCCATCTGTGTCTATCACTATATACTTCTTTTCTTTGTTTCCCAAAACCTTTCTAAGATAATCACAATATTTACCATTGCTAATATAAAGATATCTGCCATCATAGGATATATTGCACATATCCACCGCTTTATTACTCTTATATATTAATTCTGTTTTTTGATTTTCTATGTCCGATTTATATAATCCTTGTCCGTTAATAAAATAATACAGATAATTATCACTTAAATAATAATCATTAATGTTTTCTGTACTAATCTGACTAACATTCTTTTCACTTTGAGAATACATATATAAGCCATAACTGCTTATCGAAATATTCTCGTCTGACCTTTCACTATGCTGGACATTGAAATACAGTCCATCCCCAAAGCCTTTCACATTTTTTATAGCAAGAGATACACCTGTAACATCATATATCTCATTTCTTTCTCCATTTTTCAAAGATACTTCAACTATTTTTTCTGTAAATTCTGTATCAAGACCAAGATGTGAGCCTGAATCATATGCATACGCATAATCACCTAAAAAAGCAAGATGTATAGAACTCGAACCATCACTAGGAAATAACTCTCCCAGTATTTTTGTTGTGGAACCGCTTTTATCCATTCTGCATAAATTTGCCATACCATTTATAATTGGCATATAATAGATATACTCATTATAATAATATATGTTATAAATAACACATGTATTTAAACATGCATTACACTCATCATTATCATGCATACAATCTGGTTTTGCACATACAGGAACTGTATCTCCTGTATTTATATCAAAATACACTAAAAAGTCTTCATTTGTAAC
>OHRL01001651.1_pt1 | contig 11377 bp, 7 predicted proteins | sample 1578331 | NCBI WGS metagenome assembly OHRL01 (sample SAMEA3879608, study PRJEB24766) | human gut metagenome | biome: human-associated habitat; feature: feces | place: USA | collected 1985/1987
ATCAACCGCCACTACCTTTCCATTATCGTGATAAAGGTACTCTGGCAACCGTCGGACGCAATAAGGCCGTAGCCGACCTCCCTCATCTGAAAACCCAGGGATTCGTCGCCTGGTTTCTCTGGATGGCTGTCCATCTGCGCTCGATCCTGGGTGTCCGTAACCGACTGGAAATCCTACTCAACTGGTTTTGGAATTATCTGACCTACGATCAGGCAATCCGGCTGATCTTTAAGACAAAACGAACTCCGCCCGATGACACAGATTCGTCTTCGTAACGTATTCTCACACGTTTTCAACGATTTATCCGCATTTTCACCTCCACTATTTTCATTGTCAATAATTTATTGTATTTTTGTCCCCCTAAAATTATAGATACACAAATGCGGAAATTAAGAAACATTGCCATTATTGCGCACGTCGACCACGGAAAAACAACCCTCGTGGATAAAATGATTTTGCAGGGCAAACAATTCAGAGAAAACGAAAAACAAAGTGGAGATTTAATTCTGGATAATAATGATCAAGAACGTGAACGGGGAATTACTATCCTGGCAAAAAACGTTTCTGTTCATTATAAAGACTATAAGATAAACATTATAGACACTCCGGGCCACTCGGATTTCGGCGGAGAGGTGGAACGTGTATTGAACATGGCCGACGGCGTATTGTTACTGGTGGATGCTTTCGAGGGCACGATGCCCCAAACCCGCTTTGTATTGCAGAAAGCGTTGGGATTAGGCAAGAAAGCTATCGTGGTGGTAAATAAGGTGGATAAGCCGAACTGTCGTCCGGACGAAGTTCATGAGATGGTATTTGATCTCATGTTCAGCTTGGATGCGACGGAAGAACAGCTTGATTTTCCAACCATCTATGGTTCGGCTAAGAATGGTTGGATGAGTACTGACTGGCAAAAGCCTACAGAATCTATCACTCCGTTGCTGGATTGCATTGTCGAGAACATCCCGGCTCCTACACAATTGGACGGTACACCTCAGATGCTGATTACTTCACTCGATTATTCCTCATATACAGGTCGTATTGCAGTAGGCCGTGTGCATCGTGGTACTTTAAAAGAAGGCATGAATGTATCGTTGGCTAAACGGGACGGTAGTTTTGTAAAGACAAAAATCAAGGAGGTACATGTTTTTGAGGGACTGGGACGCGTGAAAACGACCGAGGTTTCTTCCGGTGACATCTGTGCTTTGGTGGGTATCGACGGTTTTGAGATTGGTGATACTATTTGTGACTATGAAAATCCGGAAGCATTGCCACCTATCGCTATCGATGAGCCTACGATGAGTATGTTGTTTGCTATCAACGATTCTCCGTTCTTCGGAAAGGATGGTAAATTCGTGACTTCACGCCATATTCATGACCGTTTGATGAAAGAGTTGGATAAGAATCTGGCGCTTCGTGTTCGCAAGAGTGAAGAAGATGGTAAGTGGGTGGTTTCCGGTCGTGGTGTGCTCCATCTGTCTGTGCTTATCGAGACGATGCGTCGCGAGGGATATGAGTTGCAGGTAGGTCAGCCGCAGGTTATCTATAAAGAGATCGACGGTGTAAAGTGCGAGCCTATCGAAGAATTGACAGTCAATGTGCCGGAAGAATATTCAAGTAAAATAATCGATATGGTGACTCGTCGTAAGGGCGAGATGACGATGATGGAAAGCAACGGTGAACGGGTAAATTTGGAGTTCGATATGCCGTCGCGCGGTATTATCGGTTTGCGTACCAATGTGTTGACTGCTTCTGCCGGTGAAGCGATCATGGCTCACCGTTTCAAAGAATATCAACTGTACAAAGGAGAAATAGAACGTCGTACCAATGGTTCTATTATCGCTATGGAGAGCGGAACGGCATTTGCTTATGCTATTGATAAGTTGCAGGATCGCGGTAAGTTCTTTATTTTCCCGCAAGAAGAGGTATATGCCGGACAGGTAGTCGGAGAGCATTCTCATGATAATGATTTGGTGGTAAATGTTACTAAATCGAAGAAACTGACCAATATGCGTGCTTCCGGTTCGGATGAAAAAGTCCGTTTGATTCCTCCCGTACAGTTTTCTTTGGAAGAAGCCTTGGAATATATCAAGGAAGATGAATATGTAGAGGTAACTCCAAAAGCAATGCGTATGCGCAAAGTGATTCTGGACGAGACAGAGCGTAAGCGCGCGAACAAGAATTGATATTTTACAATATAGTAAGTAAAAGCCTGACAGAATACCATTTGCCAGGCTTTTCTTTTTTTAGAACGCTTTTTTAATATGACAATACTGTAACATTTTGATATTTTAAATATTGGACACTTGATGGATTTAAAATATTACATAACTTTGTAGAGTAATCTTTAAAAACATTATAATTATGAGGAAATTATTACTTTCATTATTTACAGTAGTTGCTGCTTTGAGTATGGCAAATGCAGGAGAAGTAACTTTTGATTTGACAAAACCTGACTTGTTTGGTTTTGCGGTGCCGGCTGCATCTTCGGGAACAGATCTTAATGATGGTACTTTGGAGGCAGGTAATGTCGTTATTACTTCGAAAAAGGTAGCTAAGAATGATACTCGTTTCTGGGCCCTTAACACAGGAACGGTTGAAGGGCTTCGTGGGTATAAAACTTCAACTTTGACGTTTTCTACTACTAATGGTGAGATTATTACCGAAATTAAGTTTGAAGGTGCGGCTATTTCTGCTAAACACCTTACATTTGATAATGGATCTTACACAAGTCCTACATGGATCGGTTCGGAAGGTGTAGTTGTATTGACTTTTGCTGATACAGGTAAAATTAGTGCAATAACAGTTACAACAGCTTCTGCAACTGGTGTTCAAGAACCAAGATTTTCACTTGCTGAAGGTACTTATTATGTAGCTCAGGAGGTTGAATTGTCTTGCGGAACAGTGGATGCTACTATTCACTATACAACAGACAATAGTGATCCTACTACATCTTCTGCTACTTATAGTGATCCTATTAAAGTAGAAACTACCACGACAATTAAAGCTATTGCAGTTAAAGGTGGTGAAAAGAGCGATATTGTTTCTGCCACATACACAATTGCTGAGCCTGTAGCGGTTGAAAATATAGCTGCTTTTAAGGAGACGTCTAAGGAAACAGTTGTTAAATTTGCCAATTCGGTAGATGTTATCTACCAGAATGGAGCGTACTTATTTATTCAGGATGTGACCGGAGCGTCTTTAATTTATGGAACGGTCGGGCAAAAATATGAGAATGGAAATACGATTCCTGCAGGATTCATGGGGACAGTTGCTGAATATAATGATCTTGCTCAGTTGTTACCAATGGCAGAGACGTTTGAACCTGCTGTACCGGGAACGGTTATTGAGCCGATTATGATTAAGGTTCAAGATATAACTGAGGAGTTGATGAATAAATTAGTTAAAATTTCGGATGTTGCAATTGTTCGCGATGGTACAACCCGGAACTATACAATTACCGATGTTAGTGGCAGTGTAAATGCTTATTCCCGTTTTACAGATGTTTCTATACCGGAAGATGATAAGAAATATGATATTACTGCGATTGTAAATAAGTATGGTGGGAAACCGCAATTGTTCCCAATTGAGGTGGTCGAATCCGAAGGTGGTGTAGGTTTTGCTGATGTTGAAAGTGCTTCTTCAATTGTTGCCGCCGGTGATAAAGCTATCAATATCGATGCTGCTGAAAATGCCCAAGTACTTGTGGTGAATGCAGTCGGACAGGTGGTTGTAAATAAGGCGATTACTGCTGGTGCCAATACTATTGATGTGCCTGCCGGTTTTTATGTTGTTAGAGTGAATAATGCTGTAACAAAAGTTATTATTAAGTAAATGACACATATGTGTAAAAGTAAACAGACTGTTTTTATTCAATTGGGAGACGATTCTGAAAAATTGAATAAATAAAAATATGTTTTCTGATAAAGAGCCTGGTATGCTGATTGCATCCGGGCTCTTTTTATTGTTGTTTTAAAATAGCTTCTCCAGGAATTCCACCTCTACAATGCGTAAACTATTTTTTCCTTTGGCTTTTTTATCAATTTCACCGGTTGTTCCGCCTGCCACCTCTACGATTTGCCCGAAAGCATCTTTGTCTGTTATGCTGCCCTTTAAACGGATTGTTATTTTATCTGAGCGAATCGGTCGTATTGGTTGAAGGTGTATGTATCCTAAGCTTTTGTCTGTGTCACCTTCCCAAATTTTAGTATCTCCGGCATATATTTCCAATGGATAACTGCGAGATCGCCAGCCACTGAGTTTTATACAGATATCATCAATTTTCGCTTCTCGTTCCAGAGTATAAGTGATCCAGGCATTGCTTAATTCTCCGTCATTACACCATTCGCTCAGCTCGTTGTCATCGTAACTTTTCTCTACATCCTGCAGGTTGGAGCCGGCGGTGGCTTTGACAATCGTTACTTCCCTTTTAGTATCTATATAAGAAGGCGTCAATGGTGTTTCACCTTTGTCAAGTCTGCCTTTCAGTGTCGCTTGCGGCAAGTATTCACTCAGACCGTCTGTAACTTTTGCAGGAATGGTTTTTAAGGTAACTGATGCAGTGGGTAAACCTTCTGCTTGGGCAGTGACAGTGATTTTTCCGGCTTTGGTGGTACTACGGATTAATACCCGGTTGACTCCGCATTCCATCGGCAGATTTCTGTTTAAGATATAGTTTTCTTCCCCTTGGGCAATACCTCCCCGCCATTCGCCTTCACCATCTAAAATGAATTTCACTGTACGATTGTCCAACGGGCAACGTCTCCCGTCTGCATCTACTACTTCTATCTGCAGGAGAGCCATGTCTGCACCGTCAGCATGAAAACCTTCGGGATTTTGTATAGTGGTTAGTTTTAGTGCGGTCGGTTCTCTGGCCGTATTCAAGGTATAACGACTTACTTCTTTATCTTTGATATAGCTGACCGCTTCTAATTTTCCGGGTTCGAAAGTTATGTTGTCAAAGGTAAAAAGGAAGTCATAATCACGTTTGCCTTTTCCTAAAGATTTTTCGTTTAGAAGTAGTTCCACCTCATCAGCGTTTGAAACCACATAGACGGGTTTTACGGTATTTTGAGGATAATTCCAATGTCCTATGATATAAGTTTGATACATATCCGCATCTACCCAGCCGTTCCACATTACCTGATGGGCAAAGAAACCGTCTTTGGGTATGCGCATGGCATCGGTTACACCGCTTCGGCGGTAGTTCTCTATCCCGCGGAAGTGGGTGTTCGAGTCGGAAAAGATAATTTTGGCACCGCCTGAACTCACCCTTGAACCTGTTCCCGGACGCTCGCGCCAATAGTCGTACCAGCGTCGGATTAGTTCTAAGGCGAATGAGTCTTGATTACGGTTGTAGGCACGTGCGTCTACTCCTTTTTTTATTTGGTTGGTGACTGTGGATTTATAAGAACCATTACTGTCTCCGTCTTTGTGGAACGGATATGAATATTCGTCCCAGTATTTGCGTAGGGCTTCATCGCGGCAGTATTCGGTAGCCCACATGGGATGATGCTTGCTTTTGTTTATATAGAGCATCTCTCCACCATATTCCGCTTCACGGATGTCAAGCATCTCGCGTGAGCCGATGGCGCGTCCGCCGAAAGGATCGAACCTGTCACGGATAGCTTTCATTTCAATCATATGTTCGCGGCTGATTGATTCGTTGCCGCATTCATAGAACAGAATGCTGGGGTTGTTGCGGTTGTAGACAATGGCGTCCTGCATGAGTTCGGTACGTTGTTCCCATTGACGACCTTGGCAATCTTTCTCGGCATCTCCGGCAGGCATGGCATGTATGAGGCCGACGCGATCACATGACTCTACATCCTGCTTCCAGGGAGTGACATGCATCCAACGGATCAGGTTGCCATTTCCTGCCACTACAAGATGATTGGAATAATCGCTCAACCATGCCGGTACGGAGATACCGACGGCAGGCCATTCGTTACTGGTACGTTGGGCATATCCTTTCATTTGAATAACGCGGTCGTTCAACCGGATTTTTCCTTCTCCGAAATAGGTTTTACGAAATCCTGTACGGGTAGATACTTCATCAAATACCCGGTTACGACTGTCCGTTAGCGTAGTTTTTACAGTGTAAAGATAGCCGTATCCCCAACTCCAGAAATGCAGGTTATCTACTTCTGCAGAAGCTTTTGCCGTTTTTATTTCACCGGGATTCAAAGAGATATTTCCACCATTAAAGGTTTTTATTTCATTTCCGTCGGTATCGGTCAGGGTCACCCGGTAACTAAAGTCTCGCTTTTCGGGGCTATCGTTTTTTATTTCCGATTCAGCGTGTATGGTGGCTTTGCGGCCTTTAATGTTGAAGTCTGTGGCATAAATATATACACCGGTTGTTTTTAGGGAGCTGTACAAAGGTAATGTTTGATAGACTCTATCCGTGACGTGAAGGAATACATTCTTGGGGATTCCACCGTAATTGGCGTTGAAATTACGGTCGTTCCACTGGAATTTTGTATTGCTTTTCTTTTCACGATATTGCCAATTGTTGTCGATGCGTACAGCCAGGACATTGTCGCCCTTTTGCATATAAGGGGTAAGGTCGAAGCCTACTGCCATAACACCGTTTTCGTGTAATCCTAAATGATGCCCGTTCAGATAAAAATCACCTGCCATACGTATACCTTCAAATTCAATAAAAACTTTTTTGTCCTTGCAGTCCTTCACCCGGAAGTGTTTTCTATACCAGACAATCGTATCGGTCAGTTGCTCGATGGAAAGTTTGAATGCCTCATCCTCGTTGAAGGCACGGGGTAGGGTTACCTGTAGCCAATGATTGTCATTATATTCCTGTTGATAAGCATTGGCATCATCTCCTATGTGCAGGCGCCATTCGCTGTTGAAGTTATACTTTTTGCGTTCGGTAGCAGTGATATTCAGGGTATACAATCCTAATAGCAGGCAGATAAGGAGGTTCGTTTTCAAATTCATGGAATTCGTATTTTTATGTTTCCGGGATTTTGGTCATTGGTCGCAAAAATAACTGATTTCGTTTGTAGAAAGAGGTAAAGAAGAATGTAAAATTCTGCGGTTTTTGCTCTTTTATCTATAAAATATGTTTTGTCCGGAAGGGGGAGCAGGTGCTTTTATGTGTTTTTTTCTATGTTGGTATCTGTTTTATGGAGGATGGTTATTTGTTGTTAAGAGAGTTTTTAAGGATATTATGTATTTGATAATTAGTAATAAGTCATTGTGTTTTAGTGTTATAAGTGTCTAATGTGTTTTAGTGTACTTTTAGTGTACAAAGGAAAAGATTCTTATGTTATAGGATATATATTTCTTATATGCACAACATCTGGATGTTGTTGGTTAAAACACCCGGATGTTGTTACCCGAAACATCCGGATGTTGTGAGGACTAAAATATATACTGATGCCTATCTATGATATATCTGACATAAATAGAGGAGTATTATGTTTTATATACAGTGATTATATAATGAGGTATTGTCTGATTTTATCAGATTCCTCCTTGCCATGGCAGGTCGGTAACCGGGTCATCTTCTAATTCGCCTTCGTCGGCTATTTTGATACTTAAGCCGGCATCTGTACCGAAGTTGTCTATGTCACTGATGGCAATCGTCGATCTGTAGTTTCGTTTGAAAGAACGGTTGTATTTCATGATTTCTTTTCCTTGACTTTCGTCTCCTTTAAAAAGCTCGACCTTGAAAGATGCATTTTCAGAGAGTATGTTATTCGTTATAACTTTTCCGGTTAGAGATTTAAAAGAGACGTAGGTGTATTCTGTCTCATTTTTTTCCGGTGTCAGGATCCATTTCGGAGAATCGTCCAATTGAATTTCCAGTCGGTAGTTCTTGTGTAAACCGTTTGCTATGAATTTAACGGCAAAATAGCGACGGTACAATTCAAGTTCATTGCCTGTGGTTTTTGTTTCCAATGAATCGATGACCCCGTGATATCGCTTGATGTAAGGGCGTGAGATACCATTTTGGTATTTTGTTCCTATTTTGCTGTTATCTGCATCGAAAAGGAAAAGTTGTGAACCATCCGGCTGGTCTGCAAGAAAGAATTGGTTCTTTATTTCTCCAAATACTTCTCCATTACGGTCGAGTGAGAAAGGACGTGCAAATTTGTTGTCTTTATGTTGTAGAGAATCTTTGGCATTCTCTATCATGGTGCAGGCGACACGGTATTTATAGCCGTCCAGCAGATTTAGCTTTAGGTTACTCACGTCGTCAAATATTCCGTAAGCATAAGGTTTGCTTTGCAGCCGGCCTCCTGTATCTCTGATCCATTGTGATACGGTGATACCATAGACTTCCCTTATCTGATCCGATGCACGTGACATTGGCGTTTCGGTAGTATTACATTCACCTCCGATGCTGAGAGCTACTTCCGAATAAGTTTCGGGCTTGTTTGTGATCTGTGACAGATCCTTGTCTTTAATACATGAGCTTAGCATTGCAATAGTCAGAATGGCAGCTACGGATAATTTTTTTGAGTAATTCATGATAATATTATGTTTTGTTGATTGTTTTAAGAGATTTCCTGGTATTCCGAATCAGTGGGCGAACCGGCTATTTCACCTTCGCCCATATGGATGTTACCTTCTCCGGTTGCCTGGTCTATATTGACGAATTTGATTATGTTCCGTTTGTTTCGTTTTAAGGTGATACTGGGAGAATTCTGATAGATAAGACGCCATTCATGAGTGGTTGAAGAGTAGTATTGCACGGTGATGCCTACCGATTCACTGGTATTGATCGTGCCTCCCCAGCGATCGGCAGTTTTATTAAGTGCCAACAGGCGTTCTTCCGATTGTATGATGTTTTCTCCTCCGGTGCCAGTGATATAGAAAGCCCGATTGGTACCGGATAAAGTTACTTCTATTTTATCTCCTTGAGGGATATCTTTGGATTCGAACAACAGGTTACAGTACGCCCGGCGTAATTCTATATTTACGACAACATGGGATTCGGTGGTTCGGGTGAGGTCAACTGTATTACTTCCATAATAGCGGTGGTTGGATGGATATGGAAGTACCACTCCTTTTTCTGTTTCCGTACTGCCGGAGTATGCTCCCTGATAAAACTGGTTGTTGGTATCGAATGGAGCCAAGGATACTGTCAATTTATTGGTGACAGGCGCATAGATATTACCGTCTTTTGCCAAGGCAAAAGGACGACCGTATTTAGTGATTCCGTTTTCTGAAATGGAATAGGGAAGTTCGCTTTCTTCTAAGAAAGAACAGTCAAAGCGGTACTTGTATCCATCGATGAGGCTAATGTCTATTTGGCTGACGTCGTTGAATAAGCCGGAAACATAGGGCTGGTAGCTTGTCAAGCCCTTGCCCTGCCAATATACATTGATGGCGTATAAACCGCGTGAGGTGGAACTGTTGGCACGTACCATCGGTATTTCGCTTTGTTCGATAGAAGGCGCTATGGCAAGGGAAATCTGAGAAGTGGTCTCTTGCATTTCCGGATAGTCTACGTTTTCATCGTTACTGCATGATGCAATGATGAAAATGGCAGGCAGTAAGATTAAGGCAGTGAATCTTAATTTCATCTTAGTTTGAGAGTAAGCTGCAAAAATAAGAATTAATATCTTACTTAAAATTTATTATTGAGAAATTATTCTTTTATTTCGAGATTTAGAAGATAATGTGGCTTTTTCTTTGATTTTTAGAGCCTAAGCGGTACTTTTAAACTTAAAATATAGTCCTGCAAATTTCAAATAAAGGATGGAAAGGTATTGTTTACAAGTTATTTTGTCTTTTCTGGAGATATAAAAAATAAGGAGAGAATCAAAGATTCTCTCCTTATCCATATAATTGGTTTCTTAAGTTATCTTAGAAACAACAGGCCGTTTTAGAGTTTTGGGCCGGCAGCAACCAAAGCTTTACCAGCTTCGTTACCTTCGAACTTAGCGAAGTTCTTGATGAAACGAGCAGAAAGGTCTTTTGCTTTTTCTTCCCATTGGCAAGCACATTCATAAGTGTCGCGTGGGTCAAGGATTTTCGGATCAACTCCAGGAAGTTCTGTAGGAACAACAAAGTCGAAGAAAGGAATAATCTTAGTAGGAGCTTTGTCGATAGAACCGTCAAGGATAGCGTCGATGATACCACGAGTATCTTTGATAGAGATACGTTTGCCGGAACCATTCCAACCTGTGTTAACCAAGTAAGCCTTAGCACCGGATTTCTCCATTTTCTTAACCAGCTCTTCTGCATATTTAGTTGGGTGCAGTGACAAGAAAGCAGCACCGAAACAAGCAGAGAATGTAGGAGTCGGCTCAGTAATACCACGTTCTGTTCCAGCCAATTTAGCTGTAAAACCAGACAAGAAGTAATATTTAGTTTGCTCAGCGTTCAGGATAGATACCGGAGGCAATACACCGAATGCATCAGCAGACAAGAAGATAACTTGTTTTGCAGCCGGGCCTTTAGATACCGGTTTAACGATATTATCGATGTGATAGATAGGATAAGAAACACGAGTGTTTTCTGTAACGCTCTTATCAGCGAAGTCAATTTTACCGTTAGCATCTACTGTAACGTTTTCAAGAAGAGCGTCACGTTTGATAGCTTTGTAGATATCCGGTTCGCTGTCTTTATCAAGGTTGATAACTTTAGCATAACAACCACCTTCGAAGTTGAATACACCTTCATCATCCCATCCGTGTTCGTCATCACCGATCAACAGACGTTTCGGGTCAGTAGACAAGGTTGTCTTACCTGTACCTGACAGACCGAAGAAGATAGCTGTGTTTTTGCCTTCTTTGTCGGTGTTGGCAGAACAGTGCATAGAAGCCATACCGTTCAATGGAAGCAGATAGTTCATGTAAGAGAACATACCTTTTTTCATTTCACCACCGTACCAAGTGTTCAAGATAACTTGGATCTTCTCAGTCAAGTTGAATACAACAGCAGTTTCTGAGTTCAAGCCCAATTCTTTGTAGTTTTCAACTTTTGCTTTAGAGGCGTTCATGATAACGAAATCAGGTTCACCGAAGTTAGCCAGTTCTTCAGCTGTAGGACGGATGAACATGTTTGTTACGAAATGAGCTTGCCAAGCAACTTCCATGATGAAACGCAGTTTCAGGCGAGAGTTAGGATTAGCGCCGCAGAATGCATCAACAACATACAATTTCTTGTTAGAAAGTTCTTTAGTTGCCAATTCTTTAACGGCTTTCCAGCATTTTTCGTCTACAGGTTTGTTGTCGTTTTTATATTCGTCAGAAGTCCACCATACTGTATTTTCGCTGGTAGCATCTTTAACGAAGAATTTATCTTTAGGAGAACGACCGGTGTAAACACCTGTCATTACGTTTACAGCGCCCAGTTCAGTTACCTGACCTTTTTCAAAGCCTTCCAGACCCGGTTTTGTTTCTTC
>OHRL01001653.1_pt1 | contig 11374 bp, 4 predicted proteins | sample 1578331 | NCBI WGS metagenome assembly OHRL01 (sample SAMEA3879608, study PRJEB24766) | human gut metagenome | biome: human-associated habitat; feature: feces | place: USA | collected 1985/1987
ACACGTCCAATTCTTCCTCATTGTCGCAGAAACCGGAACCCAAGCCCCCCAGCGCATAAGCGGCACGGACGATGACCGGATACCCCAGCTCAGCGGCCGCACGACGAGCGTCAGCGGCGTTCTCCACGGCCTCGCTCTTGATCGTCTTCACGTCGATCTCATCCAGCTTGCGTACGAACAACTCCCGATCCTCGGTATCCATGATAGCCTGCACCGGGGTACCCAATACCTTCACGCCATACTTCTCCAGCACGCCGCTTTGGTAAAGAGCCACGCCACAATTCAACGCCGTCTGCCCGCCGAAAGCGAGCAAGATACCTTCCGGACGTTCCTTCTCGATCACCTTTTCCACAAAAAAAGGAGTAACGGGCAGGAAATAAACCGTGTCCGCAACTCCTTCCGATGTCTGTACCGTAGCGATATTCGGATTGATCAATACCGTTTGAATCCCCTCTTCCTTAATCGCCTTCAGGGCTTGGCTGCCTGAATAATCGAACTCGCCCGCCTCACCAATCTTCAAGGCTCCGGAACCGAGTATCAGGACTTTCTTTATATCTTCTTTCATTGCTTTACTTTTTTTAATGTTCTCTTTTAGGGTAAGCCTAAACACCCGTTTAGGGTAGACCTAAACACTCATTTAGGGTTGCCCTAATCCCTCGTTTAGGGTGGGCGTAAATCCCCGGCTACAACAATTCCGTGAATTTATCAAACATGAACTCCGTATCCAGCGGCCCGCTGCAAGCCTCGGGATGGAACTGAGAGGAGAAGAAAGGCTTCGTCTTATGCTTGATACCCTCGTTCGTCCCGTCATTCATATTGATGAACAGCGGTTCCCAGTCTTCCGTCAGCGTAGTGTTGTCCACTGCATAACCATGATTCTGCGAAGTGATGAAGCAACGTTCCGTACCCACCATACGCACCGGCTGATTGTGACTGCGATGACCATATTTCAACTTGTATATCTTTGCTCCTCCTGCCTTGCTCAACAACTGATTTCCCATGCAGATACCGAAGATAGGCAGTTTTTCATTCTTCATTGCCCGGCGGATATTCTGCACCGCAGCATCACAGGTATCCGGATCACCCGGGCCATTACTGATGAAAAGTCCGTCGAACTCCAGTTCATTATAATCATAATCCCAAGGCACACGGATGACTTCCACATCACGCTTCAGCAGACAGCGAAGGATATTGCTCTTCACTCCACAATCCACCAGGACTACTTTCTTCTTACCCGCACCTTCGTTGTACCGGATTATCTCCTTGCAACTCACCTTATCCACATAGTTCACCCCCGCATACACAGCATCGGGCACATTCTCCGGTTCATCATCAAAGACGATCTTACCCATCATCACGCCATGTTCGCGGAGCACCTTTGTCAGCTCACGCGTATCGATACCTGTGATGCCCGGCACCTGTTCGCGCTTCAGCCAATCAGCAAGGCTTTCCACAGCGTTCCAATGGCTAAAGTCCTCACTATAATCACTTACAATGATGGCTTCCGCATGGATACGCTCGCTTTCCATAAAGGTAGCCAGCCCATTCGGTTCGACAGTGAAAGGCGGCACACCATAATTGCCCACCAACGGATAAGTGAGCGTCATCAACTGTCCGGCATACGAGGGGTCAGTCAAGCTCTCGGGATACCCCGTCATAGCTGTGTTGAAAACCACCTCTCCCGCTACCGGCTTTTCGTAGCCAAACGACTTGCCGTGGAAGCGGCTCCCGTCGTCGAGGATAAGAGTTACATTTCTCATATTTGTTATAAAAGTTACAAGCTAATTACTGTCAGAATTGATATACTTGTTCTATATAGTCAATGAAAGCATTATTCAGCATCTTCACCCCACCCGGCGTAGGATAATCACCGCTGAAATACCAGTCTCCCCGATGATTGGGACAAGCCTCATGCAGCCCCTCCAACGGTTGGTATACGATTTCCACCTTCGCCTTTGTTCCGGCAGGTGTCAGCAGTTCCACCATCTTGACGGAGATTTCCTCGTCAGTGAAAGGTGCATAGATATCCTTCACATAGTTCACCATTTGCTCCTTCGGCAGCCCCATCTGGTCTTTCGATTTGCGGTAGGCAGCGGCAATCACATCTTTCATATCCCGGTCTTTCAGTAATTCGATGGCAGCTTTGAAAGCGATGAATTCACTCATCTTTGCCATGTCGATGCCGTAATAATCGGGATAACGCACCTGCGGGGACGAAGAAACAATCACAATTTTCTTGGGGCTCAGGCGGTCGAGAATACCAATGATACTCTGTTTCAGAGTGGTTCCGCGTACAATGGAGTCGTCAATAATGACAAGATTGTCCACACCCGGCACCAGACTGCCATAGGTGATATCATACACGTGCGCAGCCAAGTCATTGCGGCTGTTTCCTTCTGCAATAAACGTGCGCAGTTTGATATCCTTGATGGCTACCTTCTCACTACGGATACGGCGGGAAAGTATCTGCTCCAGTTCCTCCAGATTAGGGCTATGTCCCAGGGAAGCAATCTGTTGCACTTTCTCTTCATTCAGATAATCATCCAGTCCCTGCAACATGCCGTAGAAAGCAACTTCCGCTGTATTCGGAATGAAGGAAAACACGGTATGGTCAAGGTCTTTATTAATGGCTTTCAAGATGTTAGGTATCAGTTTCTCACCCAATAGTTTACGTTCCCTGTAAATATCCACATCACTGCCTCGTGAGAAATAAATACGTTCGAAAGAACAGGGTTTCACCTCACGCACTTTATTGATTTGGGTGGTGCGCAGCTTGCCTGTCTTGTTAATCAGCAAGGCTTGTCCGGGCATCAATTCCTTAATACTGCCTGCCGGTACATTGAAAGCGGTCTGTATCACAGGACGCTCGCTGGCAAGCACTGCCACTTCATCATCCTGATACCAGAATGCGGGACGGATTCCCCACGGGTCGCGCACGGCAAACGATTCACCGCTTCCCGTCAGTCCGCATATCACATAGCCTCCGTCCCACTCCTTGCTCGAAGTACGCAGCACGTTTGCCAGGTCTATATGATCTTCTATATAGTGAGTCACGCCCATGCCTGTCAATCCTTCCGCTTCGGCAAGATTGAAAAGGCGCTCCACTTCACGGTCAAGACGGTGCCCCACTTGTTCCAGCATGATATACGTATCGGCATACTTCCGCGGATGCTGACCGATAGCAGTGATACGTGCAAAAATCTCATCCACGTTCGTCATGTTGAAATTGCCACAAAGAGCGAGATTCTTAGCCCGCCAGTTGTTACGCCTCAGGAAAGGGTGCACGTATGAAATACCGCTCTTTCCGGTAGTGGAATAACGCAAGTGCCCCATGTAAGCCTCGCCCGCAAAAGGGAGGTATTTTTTAGCGTAATCCGCATCATGAAGCTGCTCTTTTGTCAGATCCTTAAAGTTGCCCTGCACCGTACCGAATATCTCGGTAATGGCGCCCGAACCGAGTGCACGCTCACGGAACATATACTCCTCACCGGGATTTGCTTCCAGCTTTACGCAAGCCAGACCAGCACCTTCTTGTCCGCGGTTGTGCTGCTTCTCCATCAGAAGATAGAGTTTGTTCAAACCGTACATCCATGTGCCGTACTTCTGTTCATAGTATTCCAGAGGTTTCAGCAGGCGTATCATGGCAACGCCACATTCATGCTTCAGTTCTTCCATCAGTTCATTTACAATTTACAATGTACAAAGTACAATTTATCGTTTACTATTTATTTCATATTACCCTCTTTATTCCACTGTTACGCTCTTCGCCAGATTCCTCGGCTGATCCACATCCATCCCCTTGCATACTGCGATATGATACGCCAGTAACTGCAACGGTACCGTAGTAATCAACGGGTCAAGGCACTCAATTGTTTCCGGCAACTCGATACAAGTATCGGCAATCTTGCTGATAACCGTATCCCCTTTTGTCACCAGAGCGATCACTTTGCCCTTACGCGCCTTGATTTCCTGTATGTTGCTCAATACTTTCTCATAAAGCCCGTTCTGTGTAGCAATCACTACTACCGGCATTTCAGCATCTACCAATGCGATAGGCCCGTGCTTCATTTCAGCAGCCGGATAACCCTCGGCATGGATATAAGAGATTTCTTTCAGCTTCAACGCACCTTCCAGGGCTACGGGATACGAATATCCGCGTCCCAGATAAATAAAGTTATGCGCATACGTGAAAATCTTGGAAAGCTCTGCAATGCTGCCGTTCAGCTTCAGCACTTCTTTCATCTTATCAGGAATACGGTTCAACTCCTGCACGATGGCAAGGAATTGCCCCTCATCTATCGTATTCTTCTCCTTGGCAAGCGTCAGCGCCAGCATGGTGAGCACTGTCACCTGTCCCGTAAACGCTTTGGTGGAAGCCACTCCGATTTCAGGGCCTACGTGGATATAAGAGCCCGTATGCGTAGCCCTCGGAATAGACGAACCAATCGCATTGCAGATGCCATAGATAAATGCCCCACGACTCCGCGCCAGTTCCACAGCTGCCAGTGTATCCGCCGTCTCGCCACTTTGCGAAATCGCAATCACCACATCCTTACTGTCTATCACCGGATCACGGTAACGGAATTCCGAAGCATACTCCACTTCCACCGGAATGCGGCAAAGACTTTCTATCAAATGCTTTCCGATAAGAGCCGCATGCCAGGAAGTACCGCACGCCACGATGATGAAACGTTTGGCTGCCAGCAGGCGGTCTTTGTTATCAATCACTGCGGAAAGCACCACATTTGTACTTTCTACATTGATACGTCCGCGCATACAGTCATGAATACAATCGGGCTGCTCAAAAATCTCTTTCAGCATGAAGTGCGGATAACCACCCTTTTCCAACTGCCCCAGGTTCAGTGCCACCGTCTTCACTTCGTGCGGACATTCCACATTTTTCAGGTTCACCACCTTCAGTTTCTCTCCGCGGCGGATGACGGCGATCTCTTCATCTTCCAAATATACGACTTTATCTGTATATTCCACAATCGGCGTAGCATCCGAAGCCAAGAAAAACTCATCTTCACCGATACCTACCACCAACGGGCTACTCTTGCGGGCTGCTATAATCTCATCCGGATTGTCCTTATCCAGCACGGCAATAGCGTATGCACCGATTACTTCACGCAACGCTAATTGCACAGCAGTCAGCAAATCTGTATTTTTAGATTTCTGGATGAATTCTATCAGTTGCACCAGTACTTCGGTGTCCGTACTGCTTTTGAATGAATAGCCTTTGGCCTGAAGTTTTTCTTTGAGGACGGCGTAGTTTTCGATGATACCGTTGTGGATGAGAGCAAGATGTTCGGAAGAGGAATAATGAGGATGGGCGTTAGCGGAGCAAGGTTCCCCGTGCGTAGCCCAACGGGTATGGGCAATTCCGATGTTACCGGAAATATCTTTTTGAGTAACGAAAGTTTCCAGTTCCGAAACCTTACCTTTCGTTTTGTAAACGTTCAACTGTCGGTTATCACTGATTAATGCTACCCCTGCACTATCATATCCGCGATACTCTAATCGCTTCAATCCTTTGATAAGAATGGGGTAGGCCTTCTTTGGACCAATATAGCCTACTATTCCACACATACTAATTAATATTTGATTTTGCGCTGCAAAGATATAAAAACCCGAGAACATAAAGTTAATGTTTTACCTATTTATTTATCAAAAGAATAGAAAAAAGATGTTTTCTTGTCAAAAAGTTAAAGAAAACAAACTTATGAAAGCAAAAGGAACAATTTTATAATCTCAAAGCAAGCAGTAGAATTTTAGTATTATATTGAAAGGAGATAGCGGAAAAATCTTCTAATCCGGCAAAGAGTGCCGTTTTTCAACGTTGCCAAATAGCCAAATAGCCAAAGCCAAAGGAAATGACTAATAAGATAAAGAGAACCCGTTGGCGGAATTAATTCATAACAAACATCGGTTGAAAGTGAAATTCACCCCATCCGCTGTTGAGCTAAATAAATTAGCTCATTAGAAGAAAAAAAGGAATCAAATGATAATTTAGCGTAGCCTAAGCCTTTCAGCCTTGAGTTGCGCAATAATCATCTGTTTGATTCATAACCCTACAAAAAGGAATAAAAGAGTGATAAGGTGATAATGTGATAAAGTGGCTGCGCTATATATCACAGAATGTTATCCCACTACCACCTTATCACCTTATCACATTTTATTCATATCCCAGCAGAAAGAAGTTAATTCCACCAACGGGTAAAGAGACTAAATCCATGTTAAACCCATATCAACACTGTATCAAGTCCGTACCATCTCCGTATCTATAGGAACGAACTTGGTACGGAGTTGGTATGGACTTGACACGGAGTTGGTACGGACTTGGTTATATCCGGACAAGGACGAAACGAAAAAAATGTCATGCACTTCCTCTTTGGCTATTTGGCATTATGGCAATATGACAATTTCTCGAACGAGAGAAAGGCATACTTGCAATATAAAACACAAAGCATATATTTTATTTCAATCTAAAACACAAAAGCACGTATTTTATTTCAATCTAAAACACAGTTCCAATAAACAGATATTTTGCAAGTCACAAAAACAAGCATTATAATACCAATTTGAAATTAAATTAATACTTTTGCCAAACATTTTGACAGCAATAATGGGTATTGCTACAGAATAAAGTAAACTTAAAAAGATGAAAGAAGAACTTTTTAACAACGAAACAAAGAGAAAAGCCGGACAACAGGGAAAGGAAGAAAGCCAACATCCTGTATATCAACGACAGCCCAGGCAGTTGGGCTTGTATGATGCAGAGAACGAGCATGACGCTTGTGGTGTCGGTATGTTAGTGAACATACATGGAGGCAAGTCACACGAACTGGTAGAGTCTGCATTGAAGGTGTTGGAGAACATGCGTCACCGGGGTGCCGAAGGTGCGGATAACAAAACCGGAGACGGTGCCGGCATCCTGCTGCAAATCCCGCATGAGTTTATTCTTTTGCAGGGTATTCCTGTCCCCGAAAAAGGGAAATACGGTACAGGTCTTCTCTTTCTGCCGAAAGACGAGAAAGACCAAGGTGCTATCTTAAGTATTATCATCGAAGAGATTGAAAAAGAAGGATTGACATTGATGCACCTGCGCAATGTGCCCACTTGTCCAGAAATTCTGGGAGAATCGGCACTTGCCAACGAACCGGATATCAAACAGATTTTCATCACCGGATTTACGGAAAGCGAGACAGCCGACCGTAAACTCTATCTCATAAGAAAAAGAATAGAAAACAAAGTACGCAAATCGGATATTGCCACGCGCGAGGATTTCTACGTTGTCTCCCTATCCACGAAGAACATCATCTATAAAGGTATGCTCTCTTCACTGCAACTGCGAGGCTACTTCCCCGATCTGACAAACCCCTACTTCACCAGCGGCATAGCACTGGTGCACTCCCGCTTTAGCACTAACACCTTCCCTACCTGGGGACTGGCACAACCGTTCCGCCTCTTGGCGCACAACGGCGAAATCAATACCATCCGCGGTAACCGGGGTTGGATGGAAGCCCGCGAAAGTGTGCTCTCCTCTCCCGTCCTGGGCGACATCAGAGAGATACGCCCTATCATTCAGCCGGGAATGAGCGACAGTGCCTCACTGGACAATGTATTGGAATTCCTCGTTATGTCAGGTCTCAGCCTGCCGCACGCCATGGCCATGCTGGTGCCGGAATCTTTCAATGAAAAGAACCCCATCAGCGAAGACCTGAAAGCATTCTATGAATACCATTCCATCCTGATGGAACCATGGGATGGCCCTGCTGCCTTGCTGTTCAGCGACGGGCGTTTTGCAGGCGGTATGCTCGACCGTAACGGACTGCGTCCTGCACGTTATTTAATTACGCACAACGACATGATGGTAGTTGCCAGCGAAGTGGGCGTGATGGATTTCGAACCGGGAGACATCAAAGAGAAAGGACGCCTGCAACCGGGTAAGATACTACTGGTAGATACCGAAAAAGGCGAAATCTACTACGACGGGGAATTGAAAAAACAGTTGGCCGAAGCCAAGCCTTACCGTAGTTGGCTGGCAACAAACCGCATCGAACTGGATGAGCTGAAAAGCGGCCGTAAGGTAGCGCACACTGTGCCCGATTACGAGAGGATGCTGCGCACCTTCGGCTATTCCAAGGAAGATGTGGAGCGGCTCATCGTTCCGATGTGTACCACAGGTGCCGAGCCTATCAACTCAATGGGGAATGATACGCCGCTTGCCGTGCTTTCGGATAAGCCGCAACTGCTGTACAACTACTTCCGCCAGCAGTTTGCACAAGTCACCAATCCGCCTATCGACCCTATACGCGAGGAACTGGTAATGTCACTGACGGAATATATCGGCGCCGTGGGCATGAACATCCTGACACCCAGCGAAAGCCATTGCAAGATGGTGCGCCTCAACCATCCCATCCTGAGCAATGCACAACTGGATATTCTTTGCAACATCCGCTACAAAGGTTTCAAAACGGTGAAACTACCCTTGCTGTTTGAAGTGGCAAAGGGGCGTGCCGGATTGCAGGAAGCACTCACAGCACTTTGCAAGCAAGCGGAAGAGTCCGTCAGCGAAGGGGTGAACTACATTGTACTAAGCGACCGTGATGTGGATGCCACTCATGCGGCTATCCCCTCCCTGCTGGCAGTAAGCGCAGTGCACCACCATCTTATCTCCATGGGTAAACGTGTGCAGACGGCATTGGTAGTGGAAAGCGGTGAAATACGCGAGGTGATGCATGCAGCCCTGTTACTGGGATTTGGCGCCAGCGCCCTGAACCCTTACATGGCATTCGCCGTGATCGACAAGCTGGTGGCGAAGGAAGAAATCCAGTTGGATTATGCCACTGCCGAAAAGAAATATATCAAAGCCATCTGCAAGGGACTGTTCAAGATTATGAGTAAAATGGGTATCAGTACCATCCGCTCGTATCGGGGAGCGAAAATATTCGAAGCCGTAGGTTTGAGTGAAGAGCTCAGCAATGCTTATTTCGGCGGGTTGAGATCCACTATAGGCGGTATCCGGCTGGATGAAGTGGCACACGATGCAATAGCATTCCACGATGCAGGCTTTGCCGCACAGGTAGACGGATTACTCCCCAACAACGGTTTGTATGCTTTCCGTAAAGACGGAGAAAAACATGCCTGGAATCCGGAAACCATTTCTACCTTACAACTCGCCACACGCTTGGGCAGCTATAAGAAATTCAAAGAATTCACCAGTCTGGTAGATGGAAAAGAAGCGCCTATCTTCCTGCGCGACTTCCTGGATTTCCGCCGTGCCCCCATTTCTATAGATAAGGTTGAACCGGTAGAAAGCATCATGCACCGCTTTGTGACGGGTGCCATGAGTTATGGGTCTATCAGCAAAGAAGCGCATGAGGCAATGGCCATTGCCATGAACCGGATTCACGGACGCAGCAACACAGGTGAGGGAGGCGAAGACAGCGCACGCTTTACGCCCCGCGAAGACGGAACCAGTCTGCGTAGTGCCATCAAGCAGGTGGCTTCGGGACGTTTCGGCGTAACAACGGAGTATCTGGTGAACGCCGATGAAATACAAATCAAAGTGGCACAAGGGGCCAAACCGGGTGAAGGCGGTCAGTTGCCGGGCTTTAAAGTAGACCAGGTGATTGCGAAAACGCGCCACTCCATTCCCGGCATTTCATTGATTTCTCCCCCGCCCCATCACGACATTTATTCTATTGAGGACTTGGCACAGTTAATCTTCGACCTGAAGAATGTAAATCCCCGTGCCAAGATCAGTGTGAAACTGGTAGCTGAAAGCGGCGTAGGAACCATTGCAGCCGGAGTGGCCAAAGCAAAAGCCGACCTTATTGTCATCTCCGGTGCGGAAGGAGGCACGGGGGCTTCTCCTGCCTCCAGTATCCGCTATGCCGGTATCTCTCCTGAACTGGGACTGAGTGAAACGCAACAGACCCTTGTACTGAACGGTCTGCGCGGGCAAGTGATGCTGCAAGTGGACGGGCAATTGAAAACCGGTCGCGACATCGTACTGATGGCGATGCTGGGTGCCGAAGAGTTCGGTTTTGCGACCAGTGCTTTGATTGTACTGGGCTGCGTCATGATGCGTAAATGTCATCAAAACACCTGCCCTGTGGGTGTGGCAACGCAAAACGAGGAACTTCGCCGACGCTTCCACGGACGTAGCGAATACCTGGTGAACTTCTTCACTTTCCTGGCGCAGGAAGTGCGGGAGTATCTCGCCGAAATCGGCGTGGAACGCCTAGATGACATCATCGGACGCACGGATCTTATTATCCGCAAGTCAGAGAACGAATCCCCTAAGCAATCCCTGATTACTTTCGACAAAATACTGGCACGCGTCGATAATGGTGCAGCCATCCGCCACACCATCGACCAGCAACACGGCATCGACCGCGTAAAAGACGTTGAAATGCTGCATGCCGCTGCCGAAGCTCTGGAAAACCAGAAAGAAATCTCACTGGAATATACGATTGCCAATACAGATCGTGCTTGCGGAGCCATGCTTTCGGGCACCATTGCCGCGAAGTACGGTGAAGCGGGACTGCCGGAACATACATTGAACGTAAAATTCAAAGGTTCTGCAGGACAAAGTTTCGGTGCATTCCTTGTACCGGGTGTCAACTTCAAACTGGAAGGTGAAGCGAACGATTACCTCGGCAAAGGTCTTTCGGGCGGACGGATTGCTGTGTTGCCTCCGGTACGCTCTAACTTCCAGGCCGAGAAGAATACGATTGCAGGAAATACCTTGCTCTATGGCGCAACCAGTGGTGAAGTTTACATCAATGGGCGCGTAGGCGAGCGTTTCGCTGTCCGTAATTCCGGTGCCATTGCCGTTGTAGAGGGTGTAGGCGATCATTGTTGCGAGTACATGACGGGCGGTCGTGTGGTAGTCCTCGGTTCAACAGGGCGTAACTTCGCAGCCGGCATGTCGGGCGGTGTAGCATACGTGTGGAATAAGGATGGAAACTTCGATTATTTCTGCAATATGGAAATGGTGGAACTAAGCCTCATAGAAGAAGCATCCTATCGTAAGGAATTGCACGAACTCATTCGTCAGCACTACCTCTATACAGGCTCCAACTTGGCACGCATCATGCTTGATGACTGGAACCGATATGTGGATGAGTTTATCCAGATAGTCCCCATCGAGTACAAAAAGGTGTTGCAAGAGGAGCAAATGCGGAAACTGCAACAGAAGATTGCAGAGATGCAGAGAGATTATTAGAATTGACAGTTGACAATTACTGTTTAGTCGCCTACTTAATTATGCAAACAAACTAATTACAAACATTTACTTAGTCAAACTAAAGAATAGTATAATGGGAAATCCAAAAGCATTCTTAAACATACCACGACAGGAAGC
>OHRL01001655.1_pt1 | contig 11358 bp, 7 predicted proteins | sample 1578331 | NCBI WGS metagenome assembly OHRL01 (sample SAMEA3879608, study PRJEB24766) | human gut metagenome | biome: human-associated habitat; feature: feces | place: USA | collected 1985/1987
ACAACATCATCATTAAGACCAAGGTTAAGGATTGTATCCATCATACCTGGCATTGAAGCTCTGGCACCTGAACGAACAGATACGAGAAGAGGATTCTTAAGGTCACCGAATTTCTTTCCGTTAACCTCTTCCATCCATTTTACACCTTCCATAGTCTGAGCCATAATCTCATCATTGATCTTACGTCCATCCTCGTAGTACTGTGTACAAGCCTCTGTAGTGATTGTGAAGCCCTGTGGTACAGGAAGTCCAATCTCTGTCATCTCAGCGAGGTTAGCACCCTTACCACCGAGAAGATTACGCATGGTCATGTTACCCTCTTTGAAGGTATATACCCACTTGTTTGCCATTTTGCAATTCCTCCTAAATTTTATTTCTGGTATGGTAAAAAAAACCATCCATATACTTGATTAATGTGTGCACTCATACAAGCGCACACATTAATAATACCATAATTTCAGCAAATATCAACTAATTTTTATTATCTTTTCCCTTATGTTTCATACTATTTTTTTGAACACGGACAGACTTAACATTCTTTACTATGACAAATATCATAATTGCAAGAATTGCAACTATCCCAAGCGCACCAATAGCCAGCGGAACGGCCATTCCACTCTCACTAATCATGGTGGCAAGCGGTACCTGCTCATCTGCTATATCAGTATTTGGCTGTGCCTGCGGTGCCTGGATTCCATCCTGCGGATCATTCTGTCCGTCAGGCACTATTGTGTTTGCGGCATTTGCTCCATCTGCAGCTTCGTTATTTGCCACTCCTGCTGCATTGCCCGCTGCATTAGCTGCCCCGGCTGCATTTGCAGCTCCTGCGGCTGCCTGATTGCCGCCTGCCGCAGTATTGTCATTTGCTCCATTTCCGGCAGCAGCCATGCTTGATGCAGCCCTTGAATATACAAAGTTGAACACGTTTTCTGATGCATTTGACGACAGCTTTCCTGTCTGATTATAGCTGTCCGGAATATATCCATCTATATACAGATATGCTATAACCGGCTCATCGCCCACATTACCATAATAGGTACGGCTTTCAGCAAGCTTATTGCCATCTGTATCCACATAGTTGACTGTATACTCAGCAAGCTCGCCCGGTATGCCGTATGCAACAACATAGTCCTGATCTCCCGATACGAGAAAAGCCGACTGTGCAACCGTATTATTGTCACGGCCGCTTAATCTGATTCCCTTTACGTAGTACTTGCTGTTTTCATTAAGTGCCACACTGCCCTGTGCATCACAGCTGATGACATCTCCATATTCAAGACCTGTGACAATTATTTTGTCTCCTTTAGTAGAAACAGAAACCGAAGCTCCATTGCCTGATGCCTTTCGTACCTGCACACCACCGTTTATGCTTCCCTGACCTCCGGCTGAAAAGGAAACAGTGTATGTATATGAAAATGCCTTTGCATCTGCTGTCTGTGAGAAAACACCGGTTATGACAACAAGAGCTGCAAGAAAATATTTAAGCAATCTTTTCATTTTGCTTAGCCCCCTTTCTGTCACTTACGAAAGCCAGTATCATCAAAATAATACCAATCACAAACACTACAGCTGACGCTATTGACCAGATATCTCCGGTCTTTACCTTGCTTGTTGTAGTTGTAAATGTAGGTGGATTTGGTGAAGTCGGATTTGAATTGTCCTCCACAGCAAAGTTCATCATAAGCTTTGCGAGTGTATCCTGATATATATTACCCTGACTTTCTCCGTCAAGTCCTACTAAAAGCTTTACGCTGCCTCCCTCTCCGGGCTCTAATGTCTTTAAATAAAAGAACTTATCCAGAGAGTTTGTAGCCTCATTGAGTCCTTTTCCGGCTGTTGTCTCCTTCTCACCACCTACGCTGGTGCTGCTGTATATAGTGTCCTCTTTCCCATCCTGTCCTACAAAGGTAAGAATATATGAGTATCCACCATTTTCAGCCACAGCCTGAGTATCCTCAAGACTCTTTAACACATCATTCGACATATACCATTTCGTTGAAATACTGCTGTTATTCTTTATATCAACGGAAAATGTGACAGAATCTCCCGGCTCCATCTGTGAGACAGAGGCTGCTATTTTATTTGAATCGAACGAACTGACCATCTCCTTGCCGGTAAACTCACATGAGCCGGCTGTAGTAGTATTCTCATCTGCAAATACAGTGCCTATCGAACCAAGGATAAACAACATGCATGATAATAATGCGATAAATTTTTTCATATTGTCCTCCTTTACTCTAAGCTAAGTGCCCCGTCATCTGATATATTTACATCAACACCCCACGCACTCTTAATTGCGTCCTTTGCATTGTGTGTCTGTACTGCATCAACAGTTGCCTCCAGCACAAATTGCGCACCATCATATTCATAGGTAGTAGTGATGGTTGTAAGTCCGTTATCATCAGTCTGTGATGTCTGACCCACAATGGCTGCAATATCGCCGGATATACTGATTTTGTCTGTAAAATCAGTGGATGTCTGACCTTTTTTTAAAATAGAATTGTAGTAAAATACATTTCGCTCTGTAGTCTCAGCACTCTTATCCTCTGTCCAACCATCGTTTGTAAAGTCAATCTGTATCTTTGATGGATCAAGTTTTGAAAGCTTATCACCTGTCTCCTTGTCTGCCCAGTAATGCTGCACAGTCACTCTCACATACTCATCTATCGAGCCGCTGTTTTTGACAGCAAGCTTCTCATCGTACTTTTTGTCGAGAATCAGTTTTTCATCTCCGGCATTCTTTAGCATATCTCCAAGCAGCACTCCTGTTGCCTCGCTCCAGTCATCATCCTTATGCTTATAATCACGCCAGCTCACATCATTGCCATTCTCAGTCAAAGTAACACCGATGGATTTGATGTCAATCTGAGCCAGATAATTATCACTCATATATGTAAGAGTCGCTTTTGTAGATCCAATCGTCGATGCTGCAAGCATTATCGCAGAGGATGCTACAAGTATAATTGGAAGTTTTCTCTTCATTACTCTTCGCCCTCCTCTTTATCATACTGTGCTGTCGCATCCCATTTTGCATCAGGTGCGACACACGGATTGCCATTTTCATCATATGTGACAGGAGCACACTCCTGAACCACAACTACATTAAAGCTGGTCTTTACCTTTTCACTAACTGTGATAGCTGCAACAATTGGCTCGGTTTTACCACCAACCGGCACTACCTGACTGTAATACCAGTAGCCATCATCTGAAAGGCTCCAGTTTGAGCCTGATGCCTGTATATCAAACTGGCTTGCTGCAATTACCTTTACCCTGACAAAACAGTCTGCTTTTCCTGTATTCTCAATCTCAATAGTTTTCTTCCAGTCCTTAAACTTCTCCTTGACATCAGTTGTAGGACCGATATCTACTGAGATACCGCCCTTTGCCGTAGCATAGGTTGTAAAATATGCCAGTGTCGGTTTAACTGAAACACCACAGACAATGAGTGTTGCAGCAAAGGCTGCACATACAAGAATACGGTGATTTCTATTAAGTTTTTTACAAGACTCTGATAATTTTTTCATTAATTCTGCACCCATTCCCATCCGGTTCCGTCATACTCAAAATGGTTTACGACACCGGTACTATAAATCAATTTGTCGTTGTAATCGTTTGTGAAATCAACATCTGCGGTCTCACCGGCCACAATCTGTGTCTCTATGCTGTCTGAGGAGGTCACCTGATAACTGCCAGCGGCATATACCTCCTTTACTATCACCCTTGACCCTGCCGGAATATTGTCAATAACTACGCTCTTAGCCCCTGTACTGTCAAATCTGATTGATGCGATATCGGAAAACACCACATTACCATCCCTGTCGTAGGCCTCAACATCAAATGCAAACACCGGCTCACCGAGTGCTGTATTGTATGTCTTTAATGTCTTATTAATCTGTAAGCTTCCCATAAGCCCGGTCTGTTCAGGCTTCAGCTCGATATCGATATCATCATATATCCATGAATCTGAGCCGCTTCCTGTCATAGCAAACTCATTATTCGGAGCCGAAATCAGATACGGCACAAATGTGTATCCAAATCTTGCCGAATTAGCCGGCTTTGCATACACCAGATACAGTCCCGTCTTAACGCCTGTGACGTTTCCCCTTCCGTTTGAAACATCTATTGCCTCATCTGCTGTCAAAGAACCTTTGTCTGCAATGTCCGCAGCTGTCTTTGCCATCTTTTCCCAGTCATCTGCGGTAGTTTTACTGCTGATATCTGATATAGATTTAGCCAGCTCATCAAACTGCTTCGTTGCAGTGTATACATCGTTCTCATCTACATCTGCCACTCTGTAAAGCTCTACGGGAAAATCCACAGTATACAAATCCTCCCATGTATCAGGGATATCAACTGTTATAGAGCATTTCTTATCAATATCAATATGCGTCCTTGCAAAAATGCTTCCACATGGCAGAGAAAACAAGGCTATCGCTGCTATAGCTATACTGACAGCTCTTTTTAAACTATTGTGCATTTTTCCTCCTTCCTGATTCTATCTGAATCTATACAATATCGTTTTACTAAGTATCTTACAAATTATAATATACAAAACCAGAAACAGAATGCCAAGCACTATGGCTTCATGTAACGGCTGTACCTGCTTTACATCCTCGACAATAAGTCCCTGTGCATCATTTGCAATCCTGTGCCCCCTGATAAGAAGCCTGTGTGAATTCACACCATACGGTGTACATGTGATAAGTGTACAGTAATCCTGACCTTCCTCAATCTTTAAGTCATTAAGCTCATCAGGCAAAACAATCCTTATCTGATCAACCTCGTAGGTCAGTGTCTCGCCAAGCACATACAGCTTAAATGTGTCCCCCTCCGCCATCTGGTCAATATCCGTAAATAGCTTAGACGACGTAAGTCCCCTGTGTCCTGAAACAGCACAATGTGTGCTTGCTCCGCCAACCGGAAGCGATGTGCCCTCAATATGGCCAACACCTATCTGAAGTATTGTATTGTCTGTGCCGTGGTAAATCGGCAATGAGACATTGATGGACGGAATCTCAACATAGCCCATGACTCCTGTGCCAGATACATCAAGAAGACTTTCATACTCTGCTTTATCCTGATCTGACATTTCATAACGATCCTGCTTACTTAAAAGCTTCTCATTATATGCCTGTGCAGCTTTTCGCATCTCATCAAGCTTTTGCTCATCCGTGTTGTCTACCGCATCAACGTAGCTTGCAATGGCTCTGGACTGATGAAATGAATTCCAATAATCACTTACTGTCGGATATAGCAGTAAGGACAACCCTGCGATAAACACTACGCCAAAAAGAATAGTAGATAAACGTCTTTTCATAGTGCTCTCCTTACTGTTACATAAACTCTAAATAAAATCTATTATAGCTGCCACAGATTTATAACCTGTGGCAGCATAATATTTAAAACTAAATAGTGCCAGTCAGATATTAATTATCTAACACGCTTCTTTGTTACAAGAACAATTCCACCACCGATAACTAAGATAGCACCAATTACGTAGATTGCTACACGTCCGGCACCACCAGTTGAAGGAAGAACTGAACCCTTGTTGTTTACTACATTTGTAGATAACTCACCCTTATCAAGCTTAACACCTAAATCAATAATTGAACCAGATGCTACATCTCCTGTAAGATCTGTAAGCGTTGGATTATCACTAGACTCGTCATGCTTTGCAGAAATTGTAAATGTCTGATCCTCGATTGAGTTGTATCCGTCAGGTGTCTTTGTCTCGCGTAATACGTATGTACCATCATCTAAGCCTGTGAATCCGAATACTGTTCCCTCTGTATTAGTTGAAAGAATCTTCTTAACCTCTACAAGCTTAAGCTCCTCTTGTCCGTCAACCTTTACTTTCTTGAAAAGTGAGAACTCTGCACCTGTAAGTGGCTTATTATCTTTGTCAACCTTGTTTACAGTTAACTTGTAAGTAAATACGATAACCTTGTCTTCAGGAGTCGTACCTCTGTCTCCCTCACCACCATTGTTAGGGTTGTTAGAGAACTTAAGACTAACTTTATTTGGGTTTCCGGCTGCGCCGATTACCGCATTCTCGTTAAGCTTTGCTGTATACTCAACAACAATCTGATCTGAGTTTTTAGCGCCAAATGCTAAGATATTGTCACATGTAAATGTAAGTGTCTTAGCTGTTGCATCATAGCTAGGTGTGAAATAATCTGTAACATCCTTCTCACCTAATTTAATTACTGCATCATTGTTGTAGTCAAGTCCTTTTGAAAGAGTATCATCAAACTCGAGAGAGTATGCCTTGTAGCTTTCAATGTTGTTTGCTAATGTAGCTGTGAGCTGGAATGGAACATCATCTCCGATATCGTAATCGGCTGAATCCTGCCAATCTGTTGTCACGCCTGTTGTGTCGTTTGTATCCTTAACCTTCTTCTCTACAGAAGGAACATCTGCCTTTACATTTGCAACTACATCATCTGTAATATGAAGAATGAACTCTGTGTAAGATTCCTGACCCTGTAAAGAATTATCCTGATCTTTGATAAGGTAGTAACCTGGCTTAAGGTTGCTGATTACATTCTTTGCATCCGGATCTGTTACTGTAACTGAGCCTGATGCTGATGCTAAGTTTGCACCAATAATCTGCGCCTGCTCTTTAAGCTCTGAAGAGTTGTTACCAAAACCACCGAGTTTTTCAGCATAACTAGCAGCATCACCGCCGAGAGCAGTCTGTCCTGCTTCTGTAATGCCCTCTCCCCACTTTATGTTAGAAAGAGTTGCTTTATCTGCTGATAAATCACCAGATAAAATCTGATAAGCCTCATAAGTGTGTCCTTTGACAGCCTTGTTAAGTGTAAGACTGAATGTGTTTTGATCTGCGTTTGGTGCTGCAAATACAGTTACACTCATTGCAAGTGTAAGAATCATAGCAAGCACTAATGCAATGCTTCGTTTGATTGTTTTCATTTCGCATTCTCCTTTTTTTATAATACTTTTTGTTTTTTATAGAAAAGTGTTATTGTAGCTATCGCAATAAGCACAACTCCACTTAACATATACAACCATCTGTTACCGCTTCCACCTGTTTCAGGAAGCTTATACTCATTGAGCTTATTTGTAATCTCAATAGTACCTGAGTCAACAGCCATATTCTTTCCCGGTGCCACATTGGCATCAGTTCTGTTAATCACTGTTCCATCTGTATTCTTAAATACATAAGAAACATCATAGCCTGACATACTGTTGTTCTGATTTATTCCAACCTCTGTAACATAATACTTATAGGTTTCGCCTGTTATATGACCTATATTATCTGTCTTTTTCGTAGGAAGGTCTTTGAATTTATAAGACCAGTTTCCATCTTTATCCGGTGTCACTTCTACGGTATCACCGTATTTATCATCATTTCCTGATGAATCCACCCGATGTAACTGTAAATAAATACTTCCATCTGTCTTATTTATAGGTTTGTTATTGGAATCAACCCAATTTTTTTCAACAGAAATTTCTGTTGTTGGAATAGTCTCATCACCGATATATACTATATCATAATTGTTTGCCAGACATTTTCCTGTTAAGCTGTTATTTGGAGCTGCCACAGGATATTTATCTTTATCCAGCGAACTAAAGTAGAAATATGTTTTTTCCGGTTCTTCTGGAAGAACATAGCCACTAGGAGCCTTTGTCTCAACAACATAATACTGTGTGTTATATGTCATTGAATTTTTATTAAAGACAATCTCTATCTTACCTTTATCATCGGTAACATATTTATTAACATAGACATATCCTTCTGGTGTTTTCGTAGTATCTGTACTGTTTGGATCATATTTGTAAACATCAAACTCTGCATTCGGCAATAACTTTCCGTTATTTCCCTCTTCTGTCTTATAAAGAATAAACGAATTATTCTTATATACATAAAACGAAGAATAAGATTTAGTGTACTCTAATTGAGTGTTAATATCTGTTTTACTATTATCAACACCTTCCAGTGAAACGGCATTAGATACATTAAATTTAGGTTTTGAATCATTATACTCCTGTAGCAAATCACCCTTTACACTATAAGTGTATGTCAACATTATAGCTTTTCCATCAGGGACAATAGCATTTATTGTTTTGCTTGAATACTCCCATTCATTTGATGCTTCCTGTGAATCATATGTCCATTTACAGTCAGATATCACCTCACCAGGTTTGTATGTTCCATCGTCCTGCTTGATAGCCTCTCTGAACTTAACTGTACCAGGCATCAAATCCACCTGCCAGCTTACCCTAGCATTTTCATAAGTTATTTTTTTGTACGACAAAACATCTTTTAAATTTAATGGCCTACCACCATCCAGATATGTCTTGCCCTCCGGATTTATAAGAACAGTATAATTCAACTTATGTTCATCATCATTCCAGCTTCCGTTTTTGCTTATAACTTTATCTCCTGAATCCGGAATATTTTCATTATCCTGCTTTGGTTTTGATATTATCTGTGTCTGGCTAGATTCACCAATCTTATCATTATTGTCCGATTTAGCAGAAGCTGTATTCTTGTACACAAGCTCCTTTCCTGCCTCCAGGGTTTCAGCACTATCAGCCTTACATTTGTAAACAAGGAAAATTTTAGAACCTTCTCCCCAGCCACGAACCTCTGCATCTTTTGGCTTTTCTACAGTTGTAGTTATTACCTCACGACCATTGCTTGTATCTTTTTTACATGAAGTATTAATTCCCTCAGAATAGTAATTTTTGCCATTTAAATTTTCTACTTTATAGCTCTTGCCATCCAATGTAGGGTATGTAAAACCTTGGTCTGAATTATTGTATTTTAACTTTACAGTAACATTTTGTACGCTGATGCCCTCCGGCATATTATCAGTGATTGTATATTTGGTTGCATTTTTATCCATTGTAACCATTACAATCCATGTGAGCGTTCCGTCATATCCTGAATCAGTGGTCTTTACATATGTATCTGCTGTATTGTTATTTCCATCACTCTTAACAATTGATGATTTAATATCTTTTGTCGTTTTAAAAGAGTCATTTGCATTAACATTCCAGAAATTTACGTTGTTCTTAAACTCGAGTTCGCCACCTGCTGAATAGTCTGCATATGATTTATATTTTAAAGTTACTTTATAACCATCTTTATTGCTATTAGAAGGTACAAACTTATCTTTAAACTCAAACGAAAATCTGGTAAACTTAGCATCCGTTTCGCTATTAAGAGAATAAAAATCATACTCATGATCGCCGGATTTTACTTTAAAATTATATATCGTATCGCCAAAAATGTTTTTTGCCTTATCAAATACATCTTTAACCTGCTGATAAGTCATATAATGAGCCGTATTGTCTGAAGTATTATTTGTCAGTTCATCAACAAACCAAGCCCCTGCATCCGCTCCGGTTGAAGGAATGGTAAATGTCGATTCCCAACTGAGCTCATACCTGTTATTCTCAGTCTCTTCATTATGGGCAGTCAAGTTCTTTGTAACTTTTACATCTCTATGAGTTCCCGGAACATTTACTCCGGCCCATTTGCTAAACGATATCTCTTTGTTATTGAAATTAACCTGATTATTAACAGGCTGGTCATAGCTTTGTGGTGTGACAGATGTTTCATATGTAATAACATATGTACTGTCATTTTTATTATCTATAGCCACAAAGTTAATACCGCTAATCTTGCCTTCTTTGTCCTTTTGGATTTCAGCACCTTTACAGTCGGTATCCTGTTCAGAGCTTATTTTAAAATTCTTTGCATCCTTAAGGCAGTTATCTGTCAGTACAGCCCCAACAATATCATTTCTTTCTTTATTAACAGTGATTGTCCACTTGACAGTCTGACTGTCTGAGTCGTATGCACCTGTTTTATCAAGATCATCTCTCGTGTATTTAATAACACTGCTTGATGTATCAATAACCTTTTCATTAGACTTTTTATTTATTGATTCACCGGTAACCTTGTTAGACGCCTGTGACTCATTTCCACTATCGCAAAGAGATGTGTCATAATAATACTTGTATTTTATCTGGCAGCTTTCACCGGCATTAAGCTTAGGCAGCGTTGCTGTAAGATTATATTTATGATTATTATTGTCATTATTCGAAGAAGCCGTAACATTAGCAGTATATTCACCACCAACCTGCTGTCCGTTTTTAGTTATTGTGTAAGTAAACTTTGATGTATCAACAGACATTTTGCCGGCCTCCAACACATCATTTAAAGTAATAACATCCGGTGTACCTTTTTCAGATGAAACATCAACAACATACTCAGCATATTTGCCATTGTCATCTTTCTTAAGCGTATTATCTGTTGTATTTGACTTTTTAACGGTAATATCATAATTAGCGCTGTGGTTCTTATCCCAATGGATATATTCCTTGCTTATATCTAATGTAGCATCTCCGCCTATCTTAACAACAACATCACCATTGTCCTTAACTTCACTATAGCCACTTGCGCCAAATGTCGCACCACCTTTAATTTCAGTAGTGTTGCTTTGTATGTAATCATCAGCAAATTTAATCAATACAGAAAATGTACCATCATTGTTTTTTATAAAGCGATAATTACAAAACTTATTGCCGCTTTCGTCTGTATATGAATGCCAGCCATCACAAACCGCATCAGGAATAGATATATCCTGTCCATAAGTCATATAATAATTCTTAATTATATTTCCGCTTTCATCCTTGAACTCACCCTCGCCTATGGCGAAAGACATATCAACCTTATAATTAAATGTCTTTCCATCCCATTCTACTTCAGGCTGATCACCTTCAAGCTTCACCACCGGAGGATTTTTAAGCTTCCCCAGATTGGTATATGTTTCCTTCTGTCCATCCACCTCGAACTCGTACTTGTTCTGATCTTCTGCAGATGCAGGTTGTATAAGTCTGTACGCAGTAATGCCCAGCACAATAACAGCCATTGAAATAATAAACGTAGCAAGCTGTCTACGTCTTCTCACTCTTTTAAGCCGTTCTTTGCCGAGACGTTCCATATCCTTATCCATTCTGCATCCTCCTTTCATAGAGTTATATAATTCCATTTGCTTAATATCTTAATCGTTATTTTACAGCTAACATATTACACCTTTTTGGTCACACAGCGGTCACACGGGACCATAAATCTGATTTTTCTACTTTTTTACTAAAAAAAGCTAAATATTTTTAGTCAACTTTGCCAATTTTAGACAATGGCCATATGGCAAATGTGACTCTTCCGACTACCTGTTCCTCTGAGATACAGCCTATAGCTGTATTTCTTGAGTCAAGCGATACGCTTCTGTTATCGCCCATCACAAAAATTTTCGACTCAGGAACCTGATAAGGGAGCTCTATATTGCAGTCTCCTAAAGCCTTTTCCTTCAAATACGGCTC
>OHRL01001661.1_pt1 | contig 11304 bp, 9 predicted proteins | sample 1578331 | NCBI WGS metagenome assembly OHRL01 (sample SAMEA3879608, study PRJEB24766) | human gut metagenome | biome: human-associated habitat; feature: feces | place: USA | collected 1985/1987
GTGAGGCTTTCCATATGGGAATTGCAACCGGCAGCGCCAGTGCATTTTCCGAATATCTGGCCGGTCGTGAACAGGTGGAAGATGTGTACAGACAGGTAACTTCAGAAGTACGGTAACAAAAAGGAAGTCACTAGTACATCGTTTCGTGAATAATACAGTTATTTTGAAAACGATGTACTAATCACCGATACAGAAAGTAAGAGAGAGAAAAGTATGAGGGGGCACAGGATGCAGGTATATAGTGGAAAGAGTGTATTTGGCGGTATCGCCATCGGAAAGATCAGTGTATACAGGAAAAATGAGCAGCAGGTAAAGCGGGTTCGGACAGAAGATACCAAAGGAGAACTGGCGCGTTATGAGGCAGCTAAGGCAGCAGCGGTAGAACAGCTTCAGGAGCTGTATCAAAAAGCGTTAAAAGAAGTGGGCGAAGCAAATGCGGCGCTCTTTGAGATCCACCAGATGATGCTGGATGACGGGGATTATAACGAATCTGTGGAAAATATCATCGAGACGCAGAAGGTCAACGCGGAGTATGCAGTAGCTGTGACCGGCGATAATTTTGCACAGATGTTCCGGGCGATGGATGACGATTATATGAGAGAACGTGCGGCGGATGTGAAAGATATCTCCGAACGAGTGCTTTCGATATTAAATGGCGGACAGAAGGGAAAGGTGGTCACGGATGAACCGGTGATCATCGTTGCAGACGACCTGGCTCCTTCTGAGACAGTACAGCTGAACAAAGATCTGGTGTTGTCCTTCGTGACGGTACACGGTTCCGTCAATTCCCACACGGCAATTCTGGCCAGGACCATGAGCATCCCTGCACTGATCGGTACCGCAATTCCTCTGACAGATGATATCGACGGAAAAGTCGGTATTGTAGACGGAAAAAACGGGTGCATTTATGTGGATCCAGATGAAGATACCCTGGGCAGAATGCAACAGTTAAAGCTAGAGGAACAGGAGAAGAAGGAATTGCTCCAGACCCTGAAGGGAAGAGAAAATATCACTATTGATGGTAAGAAGATCATGCTCTATGCTAATATAGGTAACAGCAAGGATCTGGCGGCAGTATTGCAGAATGATGCCGGAGGTATCGGTCTGTTCCGCAGCGAGTTTATTTACCTGGAGAGAGATACGTTCCCTACCGAAGAAGAGCAGTTTCAGATCTATCGTACGGTAGCGGAGACTATGGCAGGCAAACCTGTGATCATTCGTACACTGGATATCGGTGCGGATAAAAAATGCGATTACTTTGAAATGGAACCGGAGGAAAATCCGGCTATGGGTTGTCGGGCTATCCGTATCTGTCTGACCAGACCGGAGATCTTCAAGACACAGCTCCGTGCACTGTTCCGCGCCAGCGCATTTGGTAATATCTCCATTATGTATCCCATGATCATCAGCGTGGAAGAAGTCCACCGGATCAAAGAAATTGTGGCGGAGGTAAAACAGGAACTGACAGAACAGGGTGTGGCTTTCGGAGAACCGAAGCAGGGTATTATGATCGAGACACCGGCTGCTGTCATGATGAGTGCAGAGCTGGCGAAGGAAGTGGATTTCTTCAGTATCGGTACTAACGATCTGACCCAGTACACACTGGCCATCGACAGGCAGAATCCGAAGCTGGATGCATTTTATGATCCGCATCATCCCGCAGTGCTGCGTATGATACAGATGGTCGTGGAAAATGCGCATAAGGCCGGAATCTGGGCTGGCATCTGCGGAGAACTGGGTGCAGATACATCGTTGACCAGACGTTTCCTTGCAATGGGTGTGGATGAATTATCCATGTCTCCCGGAAGTATTCTTCCCGTGCGTAAGATCATACTGGAGACAGATGTGACAAAGGAAAGAGAAAATAACAATTTATGCTGACAGAACAACGTTATGAGATCATTCTGAAATTATTGGAAGAAAAAAACAGCATTACGGTGGCCGAGGTAAAAGATCTGTTAAATACGTCGGAATCCACGGTACGCCGGGACATCACAGCATTGCATAATGCCGGGAAGCTGGTAAAGGTCTTTGGAGGTGCTGTGGCATGTGACCGGACGGTGATAACACATGAACCCACGGTGGAACAGAAGGCAGAAGTCAATGTGGAAGCCAAACAGCTGGTGGCTGCCAAAGCGGCAGCACTGATCCAGCCGGAGGATTTTATCTATCTGGATGCAGGTACGACCACAGCAAGTATGCTTTCTTATCTGACAGAGAAAAGTGCCACCTTTGTGACCAATGCGGTAGCGCATGCCAAGACACTGGCAGCGGCAGGATTCCGCGTGTATCTGGTCGGCGGTGAATTAAAAGGCTCCACGGAGGCTGTGGTAGGCAATCAGGCACTGATGAATTTACAGAGCTATCATTTTACCAAAGGCTTTTTTGGAACCAACGGGATCAGCAGGCAGAGTGGCCTGACCACACCGGATATGAATGAGGCCATGGTGAAAAAGACTGCCATGGGACAATGCAGAGAATGTTTTATTCTGGCAGATCATTCTAAGTTCGGAAATGTCAGCTCTGTGACCTTCGGGGCGTTTCAGAGCGGAACGATTCTGACGGACGACTGCCCAGAGGAATATAAAAGCAGTGGGAATGTGGTCATTTGTGGTTAAACTGGAGAAAACTGTAAACCGCAAATCCCGGTGATCACAGATTAAAAATAGGAATGTGACGTACACTATACCCTATACAGCAATGACAGAAGTTCAGTGGGGGAATGTGTATGAAGCTATGGATTACGGAAACGGAAAAAGTAAAAAGGCAGGCAGGAGAAGATGCAGTCATCATTTTGCAGCTCTGGAAACAGAAGGTGCGCAGACTGCGGATTTACCGGGCCTGCCTTTGTGCTGCCCTTATCCTGGCCGGTATGGGACTCTTTGGCTACAGCTATTATCTGGTGGACAGCAGTATTCCTTCTGTTATTTATATGCGGGCGGAATCGGAGGAATCACTGGCACTGGATATTCCCGCAAAAGGTGAGATTTTAAGTGTCAGTGAACAGGGAACCAGTAATATTCCCCAAGGTGCCGTGACACTGGATCTGAGTCAGCCGGTGACTATGAAGACCGGAATGACGGACAGCCTTGAGATGCAGGTGAAGCTGTTCGGGATCCTGCCTTTTAAGCAGGTGGGGATCCGGGTGATCGAGGATCAGCAGCTGATCCCGGTAGGTGTTCCCATCGGAATCTATGTCAAGACCGAAGGGGTAATGGTCATAGGTACCGGAGAGTTCCGTTCTGTCAACGGGGAGAAGGTGGCTCCGGCGGAACATATTTTGAAAAGCGGCGATTATGTGGTGAAACTGAACGGCACGGAAGTGGCGGACAAGGATGATCTGATCACCCGGATCGAAAACGGTAATGGAGAAGCAGCGATTTTGACGATCCGGCGGGGCGAAGAATATTTTGATGTTAAAATCGATCCGGTACAGGATCAGACGAAGAAATATAAGATTGGTGTCTGGGTCAGGGACAATGCCCAGGGTGTGGGAACCATGACCTACATTGACAGTCAGGGAAATTTCGGAGCACTGGGGCATGGAATCAATGATGTGGACACCAGCAACCTGATGGAAATGAATGACGGAACCCTGTACCAGACGGAGATCATCTCCATTCAGAAGGGAACGGCCGGGCATCCGGGGGAAATGACGGGAATGATCGTCTATTCTGATGACAGGATTCTGGGGGATATTACCGGCAACAGTGTCCGGGGAATCTTCGGCAAGTGCAATGACAAAGCACTGGCAATGGGAACGGAAGAGGCGATGCCCATTGGATTAAAACAGGAGATCCGAAAGGGACCGGCGCAGATTTTGTGTACCGTAGATGGCACCACCAGATACTATGATATCGAGATCACCGACATTCATCTTGATCATGACAACGTGAACCGGGGAATCGAACTGAAAGTCACAGATTCTGACCTGATCGCCCTGACCGGAGGAATCGTCCAGGGAATGAGCGGTGCACCTATCATCCAGAACGGTAAATTCGTAGGGGCCGTCACCCATGTTCTCGTGCAGGACAGTACCAGAGGATATGGGATTTTTATTGAGAATATGCTGGAGCAATAAGGTTGCCGTCCGGCAGTCAATATGGTAAAATAAATTAAATATGCATTCAAATGCAAAAATGGATTTGTAATGTGAGGAATAGGGAAAATGCGCTGACGTATGAAGAAGATGCGAAGAAATGTCTGACCGCCGGAATGAATGCACATCTGGCGGAACCGTTCCAGATGGAGAAAGCGATCGCAGCCATTGCGGAACATTGTAAGAAATAATAATTTTGGGCAGATTTTTCAGAGGATAGGGATATAGAGGAGAAAGAAAATGAGTATACAGCAGCTCAGAAATCTGACCACGCTCTGCTACATCGAGCAGGACGGAAAATATCTGATGCTTCACCGGGTGAAGAAGGAAAATGACATTAACAAAGACAAATGGATCGGCGTGGGTGGTCATTTCGAGGCGGACGAAAGCCCGGAGGACTGTGTGCTCCGGGAAGAGACAGGGTATACTCTGACGGCCTACCGGTTCCGGGGAATCATCACCTTTTTATACCGGGACGTCTGTGAGTATATGTGCCTGTATACGGCGGATGGATTTACGGGGGAACCGAGGGAGTGTGACGAAGGAGCGCTGGAATGGGTGGAGATCAATAAGGTGGAGGAACTGGATCTCTGGGAAGGGGACAAGATATTTTTCCGGCTGCTTCGTGAGAACCGCCCCTTTTTCTCCTTAAAACTGTCTTACGATGAGAATGGTATCCTTCTGGATGCAGTACTGGACGGTGAGCCGATAGCGACAAAGGAAGGCAGAAAAATGCCGGAGGCGGAAAGTGGGACAATGAATTGAATTTTACGGAATTTGTACGGAACTATCACATACAGTTAAACGAACAGCAGATGCAGGCGGTACAGGCTACGGAAGGTCCGGTACTGCTTCTTGCGGTTCCAGGAAGCGGTAAGACCACCGTACTGGTCAGCAGACTGGGCTATATGATCTATTGCCTGGGAATAACACCGGAGTCGATCCTGACAGTGACCTATACGGTGGCGGCAACGAATGATATGCGCAGGCGGTTTGCGGGGATGTTCGGAGAAGCGGATGCAGAGCGGCTGGAGTTTCGCACCATCAACGGCATCTCCCAGAAGGTACTGCAATATTTTGCCTACCGTACCGGGAAAACGCCTTTTCAGGTGGCAGATAAGGAAGCCTCGGCGGCCGTCAAACAGTCTTTTCTGGAAGTAACGGGGAAATACGCCACGGAAAATGATATCAAAGAGACCCAGCTGGATATCACCTATGCGAAAAATATGCGTCTGACACCGGAGAAAATCCGGGATATGGACACGGATGTGGAGAAATTCCCGGAGATATTCCGTACTTATAATGCGAAACTCAGGCAGATGCAGATGATCGATTACGATGATCAGATGATCTACGCCCTCAGAATTCTGGAACAGTATCCTGAGGTACTTGCACATTTCAGGGAGCAGTATCGGTATTTCTGTGTGGATGAAGCGCAGGATACTTCGAAAATACAGCATGATATGATCGACCTGCTGGCGGCGCAGAGCCGGAATCTGTTTATGGTGGGAGATGAAGACCAGAGTATCTACGGCTTCCGGGCAGCTTACCCGCAGGCACTTGTCTCCTTTGAGGACAGACACCCGGGAGCAGGGATCCTTCTCATGGAGACCAATTACCGCAGCAGGCAGGAGATCGTCCGGGCGGCGGATACTCTGATCCAGAAGAATAAAAACAGACATCCGAAGAAGATGACCGCGGCCAGAGAAGGTGGTGGCTGCGTTACAGAGATCAAGGCAGTATCCAGACAGGGACAGTACAATTATCTGCTGAAAGTAGCCCAGGACTGTGAACAGGAGACGGCAGTATTATACCGGAATAACGAAAGTGCACTTCCCATCATTGATCTGTTGGAACGTAAAGGATTGTCCTGCCGGGTGAAAAATTCGGATATGACCTTCTTTTCCCATCCGGTGGTCAACGATATCTGTGATTTTATTCAGTTGTCTCTGGATCCATGGGATGGGGAGGCATTTCTTCGGATCTATTACAAAATGGGAGCCGGTATCAGCAAAAAGGCGGCCATGGAGGCGGTGGATGCCAATACCAGACGACTGACACTGTTGGATACGGTGGCGGAAATGGATGAGGTATCCGTTTACACCAGAAAACAGTGCAAGGCACTGGCTACCCATCTGGACAATATGCGGTATGAGTCAGCAGGAAAAGCTATCTACCGGATCCTGAATTATATGGGATATCAGGAATTCATGGATACCCACGGGTTGGACAGTGGCAAGGCGGAGATATTAAAGGCCCTGGGAGATCAGGAGAACAGCCTGTTTGATTTCCCTGCAAGATTACAGAAGCTGCAGGAGATGATGCGAGAGGGCTACGGGGATCCGAAGAGTAATTTTATCCTGTCCACGATCCATTCCAGCAAGGGACTGGAATACACAAGAGTGTATCTGGCGGATATGCTGGCGGGAGTGATCCCTTCCCAGATTCCGGGGAGGGGCTGTGTACCGGATTCCCCGGAGGCAAATGCCTATGAGGAAGAGAGAAGGCTTTATTATGTGGGAATGACGAGAGCGAAGGAACAGCTGTATGTATTTACCTTTGGACCGAATCTGACCTCTGCTTTTTCAGGAGAAGTGTTTGAGAAAACGAAGCCGTTAAACGCTGTAAGAAAGACCGGTACGGCTGTCGGGATCAGAGGCTCGCTGCTAAAGACACCGGACAAAAAGGTGCAGAAGCTGCCGCCACGGGAAGTGGAGGCCTGCATCGCAGCCTGTGAGTCCGGACGGGAAGTACAGCATCAGAAATACGGAACCGGCAGGATTGCGTCCGTATCGGCTGACGGCATTGCCCAGATTCTGTTTGCAGGCGAAAACAGTACCAGAAAAATATCCCTTCCCATTGCGTTTTCCGGGAAGATACTTACCTTAAAATAATACATACCAGAGAGGGACAGCGATGTATACAATCGTAGTGGCAGATGACGAAGAGGAATTACGCAGAGCAATCATAAGGAAGATCGACTGGGAGAGCATCGGATTTCAAGTCGTGGGGGAAGCGGAGAACGGCATCGAAGCTTTGGAACTGGTGGAGAGGATGGAACCGGATCTGCTGCTTACGGATATCCGGATGCCTTTTGTCTCCGGAATCGAGCTGGCAAGACAGGTCAGAGAGGTACGTCCTACCACACAGATCGCCTTCTTAAGCGGCTTCGATGAATTTTCTTATGCCCAGCAGGCCATCCAGTACAATATCATCAGTTATATGTTGAAACCTATCACTATGGTGGATCTGACGGAAGAACTGAAGAAGATCAAGCTTAAGATCGACGGAATCTTTGCGGAATTTGATGCCAGAAAACATGATAATCCGGATCTGCAACAGTTTTTTCTGCCCCTTTTGCTAGATGATTATGCCAGCTTTGAGGGGCAGGACCGGGAGGAACTTTTACAGGAACAGGCGGTTGGCAACGGCTTTTTGAAGGATCGTAATAATGCCTTTCAGTATGCGGTGCTGGCCATCACGGTGGAGGATACCAACGGGAAGAACCGTACGAGACCGGAACTGGTACATTCCGTGGATATGATACTGCAAAAATATATGAAGCATTATTCTTTTGCCATGGACGGCAGGATCATTGCAGTGCTGGCGGCCACCACGTCGACCTTCGACCGGTATCTGCATATTGCCGTGGGAGAGATGGTACAGAGTACGGAACGCATTCTGAAAATGCATTGTCATATCGGTGTCAGCCGTATCAGAGAACATCTGGGAGAATGCCATGAGGCCTACAGAGGAGCTATGAGTGCATTGGGATATTGCACTCCGGGAGAGAGCGGCATCCATTATATTGCCGATGAAGAGCGGGATAACACCATGGACATGGAGCTGGCGGCGGAATGTGTTACTCAGATGGAGAATCTGATCCGTGGTGGTTCCCGAGAGGAACTGGAAAACTATCTGAAGGATGTATTCGGCAAACTGGAGGTGCAGCAGGATGCTGCCCTGAAATGCAAATTCCTGATCTTCCGGATGTCCTCGGCGCTGATCCGCATTGCCTATACGGTGACAGAAGATTCCGCCCTGCTCCAGCGTTTTGCCATGCTGGAAGGTCCGATACGGGAATCCAGGGATCGTTTCACGGCACTTTGCCTGGAAGTATGGGAACTGGTCAATGCGGGCAAGAAAAAGAGCAGCCAGATCCTGTGTGAAAAGGCCATGCAGATCATCGACAAGGAGTATGGGGATCCGTCCCTGTCTCTGGTGGGCGTCAGCAACAGCATTCATGTGAGCCCCAATTACCTGAGTGCCCTGATCAAAAAAGAGACCGGGTCAAGCTTCGTGGATCTGTTGACGAAAAAGAGGATCGAAACGGCAAGGGAACTGGTACTGGGCAGTTCCATGAAGATGCGGGAGATTGCGGAGCGCTGCGGTTACAGCGATCAGCATTATTTCAGCTACTGCTTTAAAAAGTATTGCGGGGTATCTCCCAATGCCATGCGACAGGAGAAAGAATAAGATATGAAGAAGCAAAAAACGTCCCTTTCTTTTATCATTACGACATTAGTGGTGGGACTGGTTACCCTGTTTTTGCTGTGGTCCACTTTTTACTTTTTTTCTCTTTATGTCGGAAGTATGAAACAGGCGGCACATACCAGCAGTGAACAGGCGGTGACTCAGGCTTCCAATACCATTTCTAACTACATCGGAGATATGCAGGAGATCATGAGTCTGATCGAGAAGGATCTGACAAAGAGCGGCGGAAGTACCGGGCAGACACTGGAGACTCTTTGCAGTGTCCGGTCGGATCTGGTGGCGGTCTATATCTATGATGAGCAGGGGAAGCTGGTGGATTCCCATACGGGAACTCATACTCTGAAGGAACATTATCTGAAGGATCTGTCTTATATCGAACTGGATTCCTACAGCCCCGGGGTACTCTATCTGTCGGAACCCCATGTGGAATCTCTGTTGCAGGACTATTATCCCTGGGTGGTATCGGTCTTACAGGAGATTCCCGGAGCAGACGGACAGAAGCTGCGGGTAGTCATTGATATCCGTTTCTCCAAAATATCGGATTATGTGGACGATGTGGGAATCGGACAGCATGGCTACTGCTTTATCACAGACAGTAACGGAGAGATCATCTATCATCCCCAACAGCAGCTGCTGTATTCGGGTCTTAAGACGGAAGCCACGGAGGGACTGGATCTGAGCCACAACGGTTCCTTTGAGACCGAAGAACTGATCTGTAGTGTCCGGGCGCTGGATAACTGTAACTGGAAGGTGGTGGGTGTCAGCTATATCAGTGAACTGGTGACGGCCAAAGAGATGGAACTGGTGGGAAACATCTGTGTCATGCTGACAATCATTCTGCTGACGACCATGGTGGTCAGTGTTCTGGTATCCAGACTGGTGACCAATCCGGTGCAGCGTCTGATCCGGGCTATGGAAGAGTTCGAAAAGGATGCTGCGGGATATGTTTATCAGCCTGTGGAAGGCACCACGGAGATCGAGGCACTGTCACAGTCCTACGAGCACATGGTAAGAAAGATCCAGAAACTGATGAACCAGGTGCGGCAGGAGGAAATTTCCTTGCGAAAAACAGAACTGAAGGCTTTGCAGGCCCAGATCAATCCCCACTTCTTATATAATACGTTGGATGCCATCGGGTGGCTCTGCGAGGAAGAAAGGTGTCAGGATGCCGTGGAGATGGTCAATGCTCTGGCGAAACTGTTTCGTATCAGTATCAGCAAGGGGCACGAATTGATCCCCATTGAAAAAGAAGTAGAGCATGCCAGAAGCTATTTAAAGATCCAGAATTTCCGCTATAAGAATCAGTTTTCCTATGAGTTTCAGGTGGAAGAGGACTGTCTGCAATATTACTGTAACAAGATCACCCTGCAGCCCATTATCGAAAATGCCATCTATCACGGACTGGACCGCATGGTGGATGAAGGACGGATTCTGATCCGCATCTACAGCGAAGGGGAAGATGTGGTCTTCCGGGTGGAGGATAACGGTGTCGGTATGTCAGAGGAACAGTGTCGGTCGATCCTTCATAAGGAGCCGGGAGATAATTCTGGCATCGGCATCAAGAACGTCAACGACAGGATTAAGATTTATTTCGGAAAAGAGTATGGTCTTTCCATAGAAAGCGAACTGGATGAAGGCACTACTGTGATCATACGGATGCCAAAGGTGGAAGAAAATGCAGCGGCAGGATGGGAGAAAGTATGAGAAAACAGAAAATGAAAAAAATACTGTCCCTGCTGGCTGCGGGTGTCCTGCTTCTTATGAGCATGAGTGGCTGCGGAAAAGAAGCTGAGACAGGGAAAACCCAGGTGGCTATGATCGTGAAGTCCACGGAGAGCGCCTTTTTTAAAAGCGTCTTTGCGGGTGCCCGGGCGGCGGCTACGGAATACAATCTGAATGTTACGTTTAACGGCCCGGAATCGGAAGAAGATTATGTGACCCAGAATGAGATGGTGCGGCAGGCCATGGAGGACGGAGTGGATGTGATCGTTTTCTCTGCGGTGGATTACAATGCCAATGCGGAGATCATCGGTCAGGCAGCCCAGAGAGGAATTAAGATCGTTGTCATTGACAGTGATGTCAACAGCAGTATGGTAAGCTGCCGGATCGGAACGAACAATTTACAGGCCGGCGTGAAGGCAGCGGAAGCAGCTCTTGTTGTGGAGGAGGATGAATTGTACATCGGTATCGTGAATTACGATGTCAATTCCGCCAACGGGCAGCAACGGGAACTGGGATTCCGGCAGACGGTGGAGCAGGACCCGAGAGTAAAGGATATTACCACCATCAATGTCCTTTCCACCACGGAGGATGCCAGAGCGGGAGCAAAAGAGATGCTTTTGTCGGATTCCAGGATCAATGTGGTGGTGACCTTTAACGAATGGACCAGCCTCGGTGTGGGCTGGGCCATCCGGGATCTGGACCGGGGAGACAGGACGCAGGTGGTGGCGTTTGACTCCAATGTGGTCTCTGTGGGAATGCTGGAGACCGGAGAAGTAGATGCCCTGATCGTACAGAATCCATATGCTATGGGATATCTCGGAGTGGAGACAGCAGCTAATCTGATGAACGGACAGACAGGCGGTCCCAGCGTGGTGGATACTGCCACGACCATTGTCACCAGAGAGAATATGTATGAACCGGAGAGCCAGAAGATATTGTTTTCTTTTGAAGAGGAAGGTTATTGATCCTGTATAAAATCTTACGATAAC
>OHRL01001677.1_pt1 | contig 11177 bp, 8 predicted proteins | sample 1578331 | NCBI WGS metagenome assembly OHRL01 (sample SAMEA3879608, study PRJEB24766) | human gut metagenome | biome: human-associated habitat; feature: feces | place: USA | collected 1985/1987
AGTATTTCCGCGCCAATCACGGCGTCCTCGCCATACATCTCGTAAAAGTCTCCAACCCGGAATAAAAGGATAGCGTCCGGATGTTTCGCTTTTATATCGAAATACTGCTTCATCAAAGGGGTTTCCACAACTTTTGCCACGATAGTAATCTTTTAAATGCGTTTACGAATTAATCCGCACAAAGGTACTATTTTTTTTCTATCCGTTTACTTTCTTATAATCCGCTAGAAAAGTAGCTAGCCCACTATCCGTTAACGGGTGTTTCAATAAGCCTTTAATGGCGGACAAAGGACAAGTAGCCACATCCGCCCCGGCCTCCACGCATTGGATGATATGCTGGGTGCTACGGATAGAAGCCGCTAAAACTTGGGTATCATAATCATAATAATCATACATTTCCACGATCTTACGTACCAGCTCTATCCCGTCGCTGGCAATATCATCCAAACGCCCGACAAAGGGCGATACATACGTAGCCCCGGCCTTAGCCGCCAATAACGCCTGACCGACAGAGAAAACCAGCGTACAATTCGTACGGATGCCTTTTCTGGTGAAATATTTTATCGCTTTAATCCCCGCTTCGATACAAGGTACTTTAACGACTATATTAGGATGTAAAGCTGCCAACTCCTCCCCTTCTTTTATCATGCCCTCTAAGTCGGTAGCGATTACCTCGGCGCTTACATCCCCGCCCACGATCTCGCAAATTTCCAAATAGTGTTTCCGTTGATTTTCCACCCCCCGGATTCCCTCTTTCGCCATTAAGGACGGATTAGTCGTCACGCCATCCAATACTCCCAATTCATTCGCTTCCCGGATCTGGTCCAGATTCGCCGTGTCAATAAAAAACTTCATAGCTTTAAACTTTAATGTTACGTATTTGTATAACCCTTCTGATTCGCTATTAGTTCTAAATCAACCGTCTCAATCCCCTACTAATTCCATATACAAGTCGTTAAGCCGTTTGTGGAGATATAAAACAGCGTATTTTTCCGGGATAGGTATGCTTCTTGATACGATCTATGATCTTAGGGAGACGATCGAGAAGAAGATATATTTTATTTTACAGACAAAGTATATTTCCTATCGATCCATTCGGCCAATGAAATACCGCCCAATTCTTCGATAGTCTCTTTCCTTTTATAAGGTTTTAGTTGATGAATACGTTTCCAAATATCATTAAGCCAGACCTCATATCGGTTAGGCAACATAAGTTCTGGACGGAATTCCGATATATCTAAGTCTAAATCATCACTATTAAGAAGATAGTTCTTTATTAAAGTCGCAGATTCTAACAACTCACCAACCACATGCGGTAAAGGAAAAGGCAGAAGTTCATCATTCAGTTTCAATTGTTGGCCCCCTGCGGAAAAAGTGTCCCGCATATGAAAATTAACAACAGACCGGCGCGTACATAACCATAAGGCAGCATTCTCATAATTCCCACTCACTACTTCCGGGAATAAAATAAATATCTCCGCTTTTAGTCTCTTATTCCTTTCCGGATCCGCATATTCTCCATTATCCACCCACAGGCTTATATTCATATCCGTATGCTCCTCCAAACTTTCCTCAGCGGAAGTGCCCAACCACCAAGGCATAGCTTTCTTTTTGGCTTTAATGGCTTTTTCCCTATAATATTTTCGAACGATCTCTATAGAATCCGGAGCATTCCTTAATTGATCATAAGCAACTCCCATCTTACTAAAAATAGTCTGCTCTTTCGTTAATTCCATATTAATCAAATAACGGGGAGAATGGGTAACAGCTATATCGGAGAGACAATCCTCATAAGGACGGCACTTAAACTCCGCCGTCTTACCTCCCAGTTTGCCGAAGAGCATATAGATATTTTCTACATTCTTATCACGTGTAGACTCCACGATGCTACTTCCCGTAGATGTCCAATGGTTCTCTTTTGTAGATTTTACCTCAACCCCATAATATTTCTCCGCGATAATATCTGGAAAATATTGGGCGGAAACCAAGCGTATCTCCTCCACACGGAAAGGAGTTCTACCGCAAAGTTCTTTCATCACGTTCACTACTACATTTTCCAGTTCCTTACTCTTACAATCGCAATACGTACCCGGAATAGCAGCTGCTTTTTCATTCAAGTATGATTCCAGCATAAACATAAAATCCGCAAAAGCCTCATCCGCTTTTTGAAGATTTCTATTACGCACAGTAATAATATTCTCCTCTTCCATATTATCTCTTTTTAAAATACAACGGCCATAAAGTCTGTATGCGATTCGCTATATGATACGCTAATACTGGAGGAACCGCGTTACCGATCACCTTATAAGCGCCTGAGGCACTTAACTCAAAACGTGTACTGTTCTTTTTATGGGAGACAAACGTATAATCCGGCGGAAACGTCTGTATCAAAGCACATTCTCGAGGAGTTAAGCGACGTTCTTGTAAACCGGCGTCTAATTCTTCCGTAATAACGCCCCCATGCTCCCGGGATAAACGACGGTATTCTATATTTCCATGATGCTCGGAACGAATCGTCGGGCCAATATTATCCAGCGCGATCTCCTTTTGACCTTGACAATGAGCTCCCATATATTTCGCCTGTGAATAATACCGCTGGGATGGATCTTCTGTCCTATCCGGTTCCTCCAATCCTACAAATACATCCCGACAAACCACCGGTGGCAATAGTTTCTTATCTTCCACGGTGCAAGCATGTGTCGGACTCGGATAAGGATCGTAAGCTTTGGGTATCTTCTCCTCTTGAAGCGCTCTTAAAGCCTTAACCTTTAACGCGGACTTACGTATCCCGATAAAAATCACACGCTCTCTAGACTCCGGAACCCCATAATTGCCCGCATGTAAAACTTGAGGATCTAAAACAATATATCCATCCCCAGCCGCATGGGCGAAGTCTCTCTGAATAATACTTTTCACGTCTCCCAGATTCACCAGTCCCTTCACGTTCTCCGCGATAAATATCTTGGGTCTCGTAATATCGATCACCTGCTTCATCCAATAGTAAAGTTTACCCCTCGTCTCTTCCGAGGCCTCATCGTCCTCACGCAATTTCCCGGTATGATCCTTATTCGACTCAAATCCCAGACGTTTACCAGAGACACTGAAATCCTGGCAAGGAAAACCTCCCGTGACGACATCTATATTTTTAGGGAAAACTTTTTTCCCCGCTCGATGCTCTTTCACCAAGTCTACGATACTCTTTGTATTATAAACGTTTTTATCATATCCGAATCGATCCATATATTGAAGCCAAGCGGTTTGTGCCTCTTTCAATATATCATTCGCAAAGACCGTTCGAAAACGATTCTTCTGTAAACGAACCCAGTGTTCATCGATAACCTCTTGAACCCAGGTACTTTGAGGAGATATAGACTTACGATGACATATAAAATCCCCCTCGAATCCTAAATCCATGCCCCCACATCCAGAGAACAGGGACAAGACCCGTAGTTCATTTGATGTATCAACCTCCTTTTCACTCATTTTCATATTCGATCCTTACTATAAGATATGCTTAAAGAACCACAAATTTACGAAGAATTTCAATTTTTTTGTTTTCATAGTCAATTGATTTTGATTCGGCATCCACTATTGGATAGTTTGTCAAAGATAGTTCTTAATCACGAGAGAGACAATATCGCAAACAAAAAATGCCTCAATAATTCTTGAGAATCTATATACATTATACAAGCAAAAGCCATGCATAGAATTATCTCTCTACACATGGCTCTTTTCACGTACTCTTTTCTTATAGGCAGTTATTCATCTTTGTTTTGGTTCCAAATAAAACATTATGTGTTTCTATACTTTATTATTCTATCATTTCAAAACAAAAGGAACATATACAGAGAGCATCAAATCCGAAAGATGTCCACGACGGCCATTAGCCGGTCCGTTATTGAAATGCTTCAAGGTATTGAAACAGCCATACTGATAAGAAAGGCCGAACTCACAATGCTTGCTTAAACGATATCCCACCTTCGCCATCACGGACAGGTCAAACACGGCTTGTGGCTGTACATAAAGCGTAGGAGCGATACCGATACCCAAATGGAATTTCTTGGTAAAACGCCAATTCCAACTAGCGGCTACGGAGATAGGCATGACAAATTCATCAATCGTCTCAGTACCTCCCTTGAATATATGTGAACCATCTTCCATACCTTCGTAAGAAAGATAACGAGAAGACTTGACAGTTTCCATCTTTTGAAATCCCATCGTAACATCCAAGTCATAGAAGAATTTCTGTTCCGGAAGGAATCGGAAGCGATAACCGATCATACTATTCAATTTATAATCGTTCCGATAATCCAAATTCGATTTATCACCCCAAGTAGTCTCCTTCCAACCATCCTGCAAAGGAAATCCAACACCAGCACCTACTAATAACCCATGCTCTACTTGGGCAAAAACAAAAGCTGAAGTAGAAACAAGTAATAAGAATAATAAAATCTTTTTTCTCATAACAATTGTGTCGTGTATTTATATTTGAAAATCAACTTTTGATGTTCCTCTTTTGCTTTCTGGTATTTCATCTGACCAAATTTCCATCCTTCCTGAAAGAGACCACATAGGTACACCATTACCATACCTATCATTTTTTCCAAACACACCTAGATTATAAGTTTCCTTACCATAAGGATCTACTATATTCAGAATAACTTGATTATCATGACTTATAAAATATCCTCCTTGAGGAGCAGGCGCACCAAAGCCCAATCCAGAACCTTTCAATTGATACCGAAAGTGAACACTTGCATGATGTCTCTTCCAAAGAACCTTTTTTCTTTGACTAAGTAATTCACACTTTACTTTCTTATATTCTTTACCGGCAATCCACATTGTTCCATCTTCCAATGCTGGCATAGCTCTAACTTTTACGAAAGTACCATCCGACTTCGTATATTTTACTTCTGCCTTATTTGTACTAGTAGCTTCCGATGTTGACATATCATCTCCATACAATGATATCCCTGGTCCGAAATATTCCTCTAAAGATTCATACACAGAAGCATGCACAACACTATCTCCAATTAAAAACAATCCCTGCCTATTTACAAAAGGACTATACGTGGAACCTTTTAATTTATAATGCGCAATAAAATCTGTAGAATCATAAGGTTCAAACATGAAAACATCATCATATTTTTGTTTGAATTCTTTGATTTGATGAGCAGGCCAAGGTTGGCTAAGATCTTTCTCATAATTGTCTACAATAAGCTCCTGTTCTTGATCTGCTTCTTGCATAAGTTGCCATTGACTTACGAAACCAGCTCCCGAGAAAATATTATTTATCTCTTCTTCTGACATATCGTTCATCTCCCAAAGCATTGTCCGAGGGGTATATGGTGAGGGGTTCGATCAGATAAAGACTTAAAAAAGAATATACAAACAATTTAAAGCATTTCCATACGTTATATATCTACCGTATAGAAATGCTTTCTTATTTAATAGATTACGAAATATGAAACTTGTATTCGCGACAAATAATCAACACAAACTGGACGAGGTCCGCAAGATAACCGCCGGATACGCGGAAATCATAAGTTTATCCGATATAGATTGCCATGACGATATCCCCGAGACGGCAGATACCTTAGAGGGAAATGCTTTGCTAAAAGCCCGCTATATCAAGGAGAAATTCGGATATGATTGTTTCGCTGACGACACGGGATTAGAAGTCGAGGTATTGAATAATGCTCCGGGAGTCTATTCGGCTCGTTACGCAGGAACAGGGCACGACTCGGAAGCTAATATGAACAAGCTGTTGTCCGAAATGAATCATAAAGAAAACAGAAAAGCACGTTTCCGCACGGTCATAGCTCTAGTCCTTGACGGAAAAGAATATACCTTCGACGGTATCGTGAATGGCTCTATCACTACCGAAAAACGCGGAAATAGCGGATTTGGATACGATCCTATATTCATGCCTGATACCTATACACAAACTTTCGCCGAGATGGGTAACGATACAAAAAACCAGATCAGCCATCGTGCGAAAGCCGTCATGAAGTTAACATCATTTTTATCTGATTACAATTGTTAATATGAGACATATACTTACTATTATTCTATTTTCATTTTTTTCATTCACTGTATTAGCCGCTAATTTTAATACAACCGGATGGAAAACGTATCTTTCTTACAATAACACAAACAGCGTAGAGGAATCGAACGACCAAGTATTTGTGGTAGCGGAAGGATCTCTTTATACGTATGGAAAAGATGATAATAGTATTAAGCAATATTATAAAGGAAACGGATTAAATGATAATACGATTTCTTTGATCCGCTATAATAAACAAACAAAATCACTCCTTATTATCTATGATAATTCAAATATAGATATACTTGAGGGAGGAGTGGCGACAAATCTACCTTATCTGTCGACCAGTACGTCCATAAGAGACAAACAAATCAATTCAGTATTGGTACATGATGAATATGCCTATTTATCGACAGCATTTGGTATCGTCGTGGTCAATATGGCCAAAAAGGAAATAAAGGATACCTACAAGCTTTCCTTAAATATAACATCGTGTGCCATACAGAATGGCAATATATATGCCTCTACAACCAATAAAGCAGAAGTATCTTCGGGGATTATATACGCCTCATTAAAAGAGAACCTACTGGATAAGGCAAACTGGAAGCCCTATGGATTATCAAACCTTTCCGATAGTCATACGATCTCAGCTATCGCTTCATTCAAGAATACCTTGTTCTACTTGGTCAGTCAGCAAGGTATCTTCTATGAAAACAATGGAGAGCTTTCCCGAATAATAAATAGCTCAACCCTAAAATACATGAAAGTAATAGGCGAAAAATTAGCATGTATAGATAACTCAAGGGTTTTCATCGTATCCGATACGCAAAAGTTTGACCAAATAAACTTAAGTATCAATGATATCAGTACCTATCAAACAGACAAATATTGGATAGCGGAAGGAAGCAAAGGGCTACGTTCTATCCAACGGAAAGGATCAAATAGTTTTGAGGCTCTTAATGAACCTATCATTTTAGACGGACCTTACAGCAATAGCGCATTCGATATTGTTTGTAAAAATGATAAAGTATATATGATCATAGGAGGTAAAGACCTCCTAAATGGTAAGCGCTTCGACAAAGGAGGTTATATTCTTACATACGATTATGATAAATGGTCTTTTATCGATCCTAAAGAAGCCCAAAAGAAACTCAATTTACCAAGAAATCCACGAGACTATACAAGTATAGCCGTAACGACCGATGATTCTAATGATGAGATCGTATACGCCTCTTCCATGGGTGATGGCGTTATCCAATATAAGAATGGAACTCCCGTCCAGTCATACAATGAAAAGAATGCCTTTAAAGAAACCGCGGGAGGCTATGGGTCCGGTTATTGTTATATAGATGGACTGGCCTTTGATAAAAATGGAAATTTGTGGATGACAAGCTCAGAAGTTAACCATGCGGCACTTGTTCTTGACAAAGCAGGAGCATGGCATCGTTTGGATATCGAGCAACTTAGAGGAGTCTATACAATAAACGATATACTTATAACCTCCACGAACGACAAATGGATTTATGTGCCTCGTAACACCCCTAAACTTGTAATGATACCGAATAGCGAGTCTTTAGACGAAGTTTCCTCGTATGAGTTTACTACACTTATTGATACCGACGGAAAAGAATTGACTCCTAGTAATTATACATGCGTAGCCGAGGATAAGGATGGATATATCTGGGTTGGTACGAATCGGGGGGCCGTATATTTCACTAAACCTAGGATCTCTTCCGCTGAGGATAAAGCCGCTACACGTTGTACAAGGGTAAAATATACCAATGAGGAAACTGGCAATCTCGCTTATTTCTTAGATAACGTTGTCGTCACGACCCTAAAAGTAGACGCAGGTAATCGAAAATGGATTGGAACCAAAGGAAATGGCGTCTATGTTCTAGATAATGATAATGAGACAATCGTTTATCAATTTAATACGACCAATAGCCCGCTCCTTTCCGATAACATATACGATATAGAGATAAACGATAAGACCGGTGAGGTTTTTATCGGTACCGATAAAGGACTAAATTCCTATCAAGGAGAAGCTTCGGAGGGTAAATCTGATTACTCGGAGATCTACGCATATCCTAATCCGGTACGTCCCGAACATATGGATAAAGTAACGATTGTAGGATTAATGGATAATTCGAATGTAAAAATCACGGATTTAAACGGAAATATTATTTATCAAACTAAATCCTTGGGGGGGCAAGCTATCTGGAATTGCCGGAGCGCAAGCGGATCACGTGTAGCGACAGGCGTATATCTTGTACTAGCTTCCACAGAGGAAGCCTCAGAGAGCGTTGTAACAAAAATCATTGTAGTCAAATAGAACAATGAATCAATCAGAGAAAGTTTTACTCAACTCCAGATTAATAAATCAAGTAAAAGAAGCGAATAATTTTGATTTTATTCGCTTCTTTCTTGCGTATTCTGTCATGTTCAACCATTTCAGCACACTGACAGAGACAGATCCTTTTTGGTTTGTTAGCGGAGGATTTCGAGTGAAAGGTTTCTTTATTATTAGTGGATTTCTTGTTATGTTTAGCTTCTTACGTACGCCTAATACCCGGATTTTTTTCCGTAAACGTATTCAACGTATTATGCCCGCCTACAGCTTGACTATTTTATTATGTGCCTTAATCGGATTATTCCTTACTTCCTTATCCTGCAGGGAATACCTCACCTCTTCTAGCTTATACACCTATCTTATCTGTAATTTACTTACATTTAACTTTTTATCGCCGGATTTACCCGGCGTATTCGATACCAATCCTTTACAAGCGATGAATGGGTCTTTATGGACTATCAAGGTTGAATTCATGCTATATATCACCATACCCATTATCTATTGGTTACTGAAAAGATATAACAAATTAGTATGCCTACTTCTTATTTATATCTTATCTTTCATCTACTCGACAACGTGTAATTATTTAGATGATATGACACACAACCCTATTTATGAATTCATGAAAAGACAATTCCCCGGACAAATGATGTACTTTTGTTCCGGTATTATCATACTTGCCTATTTCCCTATTTTTCGAAAATATATGAGATATTTGTTCCCTGTCAGCCTATTTCTTTTATTGGGTAGAGAGTATCTGTTGCTGAGTATTTTCGAGCCTATCGCTCTAGCCTCTATCATTATCACGGTAGCTTATGGATTCAAGTGGTTACATGTATTCAACCGGATGGGAAATTTCTCGTATGGTATCTTCTTGATTCATTTCCCGATCATCCAAATATTCATTCATTACGGACTTGATCGGTATAGCTTTATATTGACATTGGCTCTTACCACTATCCTTAGCACCGGATTGGGTATGTTATCCTGGAAATACATAGAGAAACCTTGTTTATATCATCCTAAAAAGAAAAACCAGACGAACGCAATGCTCGGATGATCGGATCTGTTATCTTCTCCGCTCCTTTCGTAGCTATTAATGCCAAGAACCAAATCCCACCATCCGTAAAAGAGGGAAACAACTACGATTGCAGAATTTATTTGTAGTCGTAGTTGTTTCCCGAAGACAAACCAATATAGTAAAGATACAATATCAATGCTTTATACCCTCAAACATCTCCGAGCGATCTTCTTTCGCTTGGGTGGATTTAGCCTTGAAACTATTAAATGTCCAACTCAACGTCAACGTGATTTGTGGATATTTGGGTTTGATACGTGTCAGGGAGCGTAAATCTGCCGTTTGGATATCGCTGATATATTTGGCAGAACGGAAAATATCCCGGAAAGCTAAGGTGGCGGTTAGTTTTCGGTTACATAGTTGCTGACGGACGGCTACGTTCGCATACCAATAAGCGTCCGTACGGCCCTGCGTCGTTACGGAAGGGCCTACAAAACTACCATCCAATTGGATACGGGTGTATTTCCCCAGATTAAACAGGTTATTCCATAGGATATCGTAATTGGTGCTTGAGGTCGTATTTCCACCGGCGGCCTGTTCGTTCTTCACCTTATAGTGATAAACGTTTCCGTTGACCGTGGTATTCCACCAGCGCACCGGATGCAGGCTGACGCTTAGCTCGATACCCGTCGAGTAATCATGTCCTACATTCGCCATCGAATCCAAGGTTACACCAGCTGAATAGGGAACACGCAACCGCTCGATCTTATCCTTCCGATACCGATGAAAGGCGGTGGCGGATACCGTGTTTTCCCCGAAACTCTTCCGGTAGTTCAATTCAAAGGAGTTGATGTACTCCGGACGTATATCCGGATTACCGATCTCGGCCGTATAAAAGTCACGATACGTGATATAAGGCTCCATATAGAAAAGCTGCGGACGTGTGGTACGACGGGAATAGGAAGCCAACAAACGATGTTCATTCGGGAACGTATAGCCCAAATGCACCGATGGGAAAAACTCAAAACGATTCTTCGTACGATCCGCTCCCTCCACGGAACTTCGCAAGACCGTATGCGTATGCTCTCCCCGAACGCCGGCTTGCGCCTCTAAATTCTTCCACGTATGGGAAAGAATCGTATAGATAGAATTCACCCCTTCTTGAAAATAAAACGTGTTGTAGATATCGTCACGCCAAAAGAACGTTTGTCCCTTGGGGTCCCACCATTCCATATTGTAATCGCCGTCTTCCAGATAAGAATAATATTGGTAACCCGCCTCTAGCTTACCTCCTTTCCCGAAAGGCAAGGCGTAATCCAGATTGATACGCATCGTTTCCCGGTGCTCGGCCTCATAAGCACGGTGCCCCTGTTGGCGTTGCCCTTCCAAGGACATCAAGTCGTTAAAGAAATATTCCAAGGCATGGCCGCCATATTTGTAATAAGCACTACCGGAAAGCTCGTGTCCCTTATCGTTGAACTTATTCTGTACCGCCAGACTTCCCAAACCTATATTCTCATCATTATCATAATCATCTATGCTTCGATAATCTTCCGTCACCGGAGAGCCGCCCGCTACCGAACGGGTTTCCTTATAGTTCATCTCTCCCTTACGCTTATTTCCGCCATAGCCGCCCTCCAGATCCAACGCGATGGTTGTCTTGGGAAGATTCAGGCTCCAACCGCCTTTCATCGTATAATGATAGCTGTTTCCCGTACGAGGCCCGACGGAATGCGAGGTAGTGGTCTGATCGCCCACCACCG
>OHRL01001679.1_pt1 | contig 11172 bp, 10 predicted proteins | sample 1578331 | NCBI WGS metagenome assembly OHRL01 (sample SAMEA3879608, study PRJEB24766) | human gut metagenome | biome: human-associated habitat; feature: feces | place: USA | collected 1985/1987
CACTGTCAATGCACGATTCGATCCCACTCGGTCCATGTTATGATTGATTTTTTCCCAGCTTTCATAATACGTCCAAGAATCATCGCCCTTTTTCGCCCGTTCAATCATTACAGCTACCTGAATACTTTCGACTTCTTTTACAGCTATCGTCGTTCCTCCGGCATAGAGTTTTCCATCACCTCTTTTTACACACTTAGAATATCCGGTCAACAAATACTCTCCCCGTGTTTTTTGTTCTGTATAACCAACAGATTCATCTTGATGTGTGAGCTTTGATCCGTCAATCATCTCGTTATCCATTGCATTTACCTGGATTCCTAGTGTCAGACAAATCGCTAAGATACATCCTGCTGATAATATTCTTTTCTTCATTTTTTCCTCCTCGTTTTTCGTATTTTCCTATCTTCTCTTTATTCTTCTTTCTGTTTTATAACCGGTAAAGTAACCGGTTACTTTATATTTTTATACTAGCACAACCCTTTCTCTTCGTCAATCATTTGGAGCACCTTTTTTCTCCTGTTTTTTAACTTTGTAAAAAGTGTCTGATTTCCTTTCTTCTACTTTGGTAACAATACACAAAACCGGTTACTTAACCGATTACTCCTTGTTCTCCTTTCAGGTTTCTGTTATACTTTTATTAATCACAATTCAACACAATCAATGGAAAGAAAAGAGGTTCTTATGAGACGAAAAAAAAATGTGACCTTTGATGACATTGCAAAATATACAAATTTTTCTAAAACCACCATTTCCCGGTATTTCAACAACCCAGATTCCCTTACCCTGGAAAACCAGGAAATTATCTCCAAAGCCCTGGTGGATTTAGATTATAAGGAGAACAAAGTTGCGCGGATTCTGGCAAATGGAAATACAGAATTCATTGGCATCCTCATTCCCAACCTGCATAACCACTATTATTCAGAAATGCTGAATCAGATTCTTCAGACCTATGAACAGTTTGGTTATAAATTCCTGGTGTTTATTGGAAATGGACATGCTGATACAGAGCGCCAGTATATTCAGGAACTGCTTGCATACAAAATTGAAGGGCTGATTATTTTAAGCGATGTCATTCCCTCTAAGGAACTGGCAGATTTGCACCTTCCAATTGTTACCATTGAACGGGAAGACCAGTATGTGTGCAGCGTAAATACAGACAATTATATGGGAGGCGTACAGGCTACCAGTCTTCTGGCCAGCCATAATTGTGATGTTTTTATTCATGTGAATAGTCCTACTGCGCCGGAAGTTCCTGCGTATGGACGTATTAATGGATTTCTGAGTATCTGTAAGGAGAAAAAACTACCGCACCGGATTATTTACAAAGAGTTTGGAAATACTTATGATTCTATACGAACAAACATGATAGATGTGCTGAATGAACTGGAAAGGAATTACCCGAATCAGAAAAAGGGGGTTTTCATCTCCAGTGATACCCATGCTAATGTATTTTTAAACCTTCTGATTCAGAGATACGGCAGCCTTCCCTCGGATTACTACCTTGTGGGCTTTGATGATTCCCCCATCTCTACCGAAGCTGTTATTCCTATTAGTACAGTCGGACAGCATATTGACCAAATTGCCCACGAAGCTGTAAAACTGTTAGTGGAACAAATGAATGAGCGGAAAAAGCGGAAACCTGTTCCTTTAGAAAAGCCTATACACAAAGTGATTACACCTTATTTAATCCGCAGGGAAACCACAGAAAAGACAAAGGTATCAGCTGCTACTGATTGTTAAGCTTTTAATGTTGAGCAAGGGGCTATCTGGAAATAGACAGCCCCTTGCTATTTCCCCAACGCCTCAAACATCCACTTCTTGTAAGCCTCAACTCCAGGCTGGTCAAATGGATTTACCCCAAGAATTCTGGCAGACACATAGCAGGAAAACATAAAGAAATAAAACAACTGTCCAAAATGATACTCATCCATTCTCTCCACTTCCAGAATCAGACAGGGCAGTTTTTCTCTGTGCGCCTTTACTGTTGCATGAAAAGAAGCTTTATTCATCTCCCAGAAGTCTTTTCCATTGAGATAATCAAAGAAATCCTCCACCTGGTCTTTTTCTGCAAACAGAGAAGCGTTTTGCTCCTGCACATCCAGAAAAGTTTCAAACATCAAAGGAGCTCCATCCTGAATATACTGACCCACTGCATGGAGTTCTTCACAAAATTCTGCTGCAACCGGAAAAATACCTTTGTTCTCTTTCCCTTCTGATTCTCCAAAAAGCTGTACCCACCATTTGTAAAACCAGCGAAACTGAGGCTCGAATCCAGTGAGCAGTTCCAGGGAATATCCTTTTTTGTAATACATATTCCTGATGCACGCATATTGCCAGGCAATATTTCCGTTACTTTCATCCAAAAGTAACTGCTTTTCATATCAGCAGCGCCTTTTACAAGCTTTTGAATATCAGTTCCCGCTACAGCCATGGGAAGCAGTCCAACACTTGTAATTGCCGAAAATCTGCCTCCCACATTTTCCGGAAATTCCAAAAACGTATATCCATGCTGCTCACATATTCGTTCCAGAGAACTCCCCTTGCTGCCTGTGGCAATAATCCTTTTTCCCGCTTCTTCTCCATATTTTTTATACAAGAATTTTCGCAGAACCCGGAAAGAAGCACCTGGCTCCAGGGTTTCAAAGTTTTTCGCAATGCAATCCATATAAACTGATTTTCCTTCTAACTTCTGAAGCATCTGGTTCAATGCATAGGGTGATAAGGTATTCCCCGCATACAAAATCTCTGTTTTCTGATCTGTCTGCAAAGCTTTAATAACGGAACGCGCTGCATTATTTGAGCCTCCTACTCCTACCAGTACAAACACATCGGCCTCTTCCCTGATTTTAGAAGCCAGCTTTTTAAGGGCAGCTACCTGCCTTTCGCAAGCCCACTCTTGTGTATGGAACCATCCAAGGGAATCCTGATACTTTGATTCCCCCTTGAGGATATCTCTTAAAATTCCTCTTTTTTCCTCCATACATACTTTCAATTCCTTCTCAATTTCCTGGTTTTTATCTTCGATTCTTAATTTCAGCACATTCTTCACCTCATCTTGTATGTTCTATTCTGTCCTTATTCTTCTACTGCTTCCAAAAGCTGTTTTAAGGTATCTTCTGTCACCATGTAATTCTCATCTGCTGAACGTGTCTCCCCTACCATAAAGCTAACTGCAAATCCATCTTCTGTAAGATACCATGCACAGTATTCATTTACATACTCTTCTCCGTTTTTACATCTAAGGGAAGCATATTTTGCCTCTTTATCTCCTACGGAAAGCTCCACAGGTTCCTGATAAACGATATCGGAAAATTCTTCTTTCATCTCATAAATCTCTTTATTTCCCTTAATAGACGCCAAAATATCTTCCTCTGTATATTCGTCCACCTCTTCCATTGAATATATAACGGTTACTACAGATTCACTTTCCGTCTGTGGCAAATATTCAAACATCAGACTGTCATTACTGGAGTAATCAATAATTTGAAATGGTTCTACTGTCTTTACAGAAACCTCTTTTTTCTCTTCCCAGTCTGTAAGAATATAGTTTCCGTTGTCATCAGTACGAAGATCCGCAGACACTTCCTCCTCTTCTTCCGGCTCTTCACCCAGATCCAGGTCTCCTGTCCAGTCATCTCCTAAATCGTCTGTCAGTTCTTCTGCATCCAGCGCTTCTTTTGGAATCTCAATTTTATCAATCTTATCATATTCTTTATATTCCATTTTTAAATTCAGATTTTTTAAATAAGCGGCTGCACCGTCTTCCGGCTGCGGAGCATCTTTCACCTGAATCTGAAGCGCTGCCGGCAGCTTACTGTCTTTGTAAATCCAGATAGAAATTTTGGCTTTTACGTCGGACCAGTCCATATCCTGCATTTCTTCTCCTGCTGCATCTAAGACCCCGGACTCTCCAAGTTCATCTCCCTCTATGGTTCCTGTCATTTTATAAGCTTTTTTTCCATTCACCTCTACCAGGTCTTTTTCCAGTTCCAGTCCCTCTGCGGAGAAAGAATCCAGATTCGCCAGGGCTTCCGCTACATCTTCACTTTTCTCCTCTTCGTATTTCTGCCAGGTTCCGTTTGTCATGGAATATACGGTAAACTTATCTCCCTCTTTATTCTCCTCACCATACATTTCCATATCCATATTCAGGCCCATAAAATCCATTCCCATGCTGCCCTTTAAATGATACGCATCCGGATTTTGTGTCATTTGCATATCCATTTGAAGGTTCATATCCATCTCCATGCTGACTCCGCTTTGAGCCATTCCCATGGTCATATCCATTTCCATAGAACCGTCAACAGATTTCGCCTCTGCCTGCTTTTTAACTGCTTCCTTTAAAATGCTGTCTGGTGTCTCTTTTTTGCATCCTGTGCCCATAACAACTACAGCGGTCAGCCCTCCAAGAATCATCATTTGTGTCCATTTTTGTTTCATACGCACTTCTCCTTTTTCATATTATTTTTCTTTTTAATCTAAACAGGCTGGCAAATATGCTTTTCACATTTTATGCCAGCCTGCTGGTTTCTATTTATTCAGTTTTCAGCCCATACATGGGTGGCAATGTCCATATGCATCCATGCAGTCCTCTTCCGGATTCTTCATGCAAAGATGAACAGCAGCTTTCTTAAAGGTCATTGGCAGTGCCAAAATGTTTGGATTTTCTCCTACAAATTTCTTCTTGGCATCTTCCAGAGCTTCTTCAAAAGTTGCTCTTGTTTTCAATCCCATACCTCTTGCATATCCAGGTTCCTGAGCGCCTACAATGTAGATTGCGCTAGTGTTCATTTCTGCAATATGTCCACAGGAAATCATACTAAAACCGTGGAATGGATGGAACGCATTAGTAAAACGATACTTTCTGATATATTCTTCATTGGTTGCAAAATATTCTCCATAACGGTTCATATCCGGCAGAGTATTCATGTAATCATGCTGGAACAAATCATACATTTCTCTTAAATAAGGCCATAATTCATCATGGAAAAATCCGTTGCACAGAGAAGAACAAATAATTACACAGTTATCACTCATAATACGTTTATATCTCAACACCTGTGCGCTTAAAGCCTGCATCATCATGATTGGGTTTGTGCCCATACCGTCACCATAGTGGAATTTCTGAGGCATACCAAATACCAGAACATCATATTTCTTTTCAGCCCAGTGTACATAGGTTCTCTTGTCAGCCAACTTCCAGCTTTCCGGCATCATCACTTTTGCATATCCGGAATAAATAGCAATCTGTCTGGAATTGGTATCCAGTACAGCGTCACAGCAGAAGAAAGGATGTCCCATTTTTTCTTCCATATGCATGGAGATTTCATCAAATTTATTTCTCATAAGACTGCCGCCATTTACCGGTGTGAAGTCTTTTCTGTGCATAACAGATGGTACATGATGGCTTGCAATGCTCTTCCAGTTGGTAATACCGGTAGCGCTGTGTTTGTAACCGCCTGAATATCCTCCATAAGGATTTCCCTGTACATGACCAATGAGAATGGGAATATCACATTCAAACACGTATTTGTTCATAAATACCGGGTCACCGCGTTTTGTAGTGCCAAGGTCTACCATATGGTCTTTATCTTCACTGTCGTGGCTGATAATCTGACCTGTATGCCAGAACTCGTTAAATAATTCTTCTCCGAAAATCGCCTTTGCATCAGACTCTTTACTTCTTGGGTGAAGACCATTGGAAATAATAAATAAAATATCCTTTTTTTCTACTCCTGCTGCATATAATTCTTCCAGAATGTATTTAATACTTAATTTTCTGTGGCTTGTAGCCTGTTCACCGCCCTTTACACGGTCTGGAACAACAAAGGTAACTGTGCTTCCTTTGTGCGCCAGTTCTGTTAAAGTAGGCATTCCAATAGGATGTGCCAGGCTTTCCAGATATGCCTCTTTTAGCTTATCTTCCGGGATATAATCCGGGTCTTTCACTGTCTCACCGGGAATAAAAATGTCTGTGCTGTCTGGCAGTTCTGCTGCCATAGTTCCCTGTCCGTATTCAAATTCTAATTTCATAGTATTTTTCCTCCTGCCTTGTTTAGTTGTTCATATACAAAGAAATAATTTCCAGATATTCTTCTGGATAGTATCCAATTTCTCCCTGGAATCTGGTCAGAGCAATCAGTCCACCGTCGATTTCCGGAATGGATGCCAGCATAGCTGCATTATCCTGTTTCAGACCGCCTCCATATACAATATCCATGCCATCTGTTTTTTCTTTTACAAATCTGGCAATTTTGGTAATGTATTCTTTATCTGCCGGAGTTTTTCCAGGTCCAATGGACCATACCGGTTCGTAAGCAATGGTTACCATAGATTTATCTACATCCTGAAGTCCTATTTCTAATTGTTCTCCCAGAACCTCCTGCCACTGTTCCTGCTCTTCGCTTTTCTCTCCTATACAGTATAACACTTTCATCCCCTGAGATACAGCACATTTTACTTCCTGATTTAAAATTCTGTTTACTGCTTTTGTATCTTTGCACCCTGCTTCTGCCAAAATACCAGTTAAATTATTTCGCTCTTCACAGTGTCCGATAATCACAGCTTCACAACCTGCCGCTTTCATAGCTGCCGCCGGTCTTCCTGTGGTAAATGCACCAAAATTTCCTCCCGGCTGTACGTCATTTCGGAATACTCCCTGGCATCCAATCTGTACCGGGCTTCCTTCTGTCTTTGCACCTGCAGCAGAAAACAGGTGAATCTCAGGGAAAAACATGGCAAATTCCACATCTTCTTTGTTATACTGCTTCAAAGTTTCCTGTGTTTCCTTTACAATATAACTTCCCCATTCTCTTATATCCGCAATTCTGTTTACACCGCCAAGGTTGGCCGGTACATCAAATCTTTTTAAATTCAGATAGATATGTTTCATTTCTTTTTTCCTTTCTATCGTTTATTTTTTCCGTAAAATCCGTTAAAAGATATCATATCCGGAAGCTCCTCTCCAATCAGAGGTCTGCACCAGTCCAGAAATGCCTGAGTAACCCCATTGCCCTCTGCATTGATATATTCATCCGGCATGGTTCTCTCATACATCATGACTTCATCAATATCCACCAGAAAATCCTCTATTTCATACGGATTTTCAGAAACCCGGCGGAAAGCTACCATTTTGCCGGATTCTCCATTTAAGGCAGCGCGGCAGGCTTTTTCTCCCGCAAGCTGCGCTTCTTCGCAGTCTACCGGACTTTGCAATCCTATGGATGCTCTTCCCAGAAGTCCCGGTTTTTCTCCTCTTGCCTTGTATCCAAGTTTTTGAATCACCAGATTTGCCAGATGGGAACTGACGTCTCCAAAGTAAGTAGCCCGTTCTGTTTTAAAGACTGGTTTTACAATAGGCTTTCCGTCTTTGTCCGTCAAACCTTCGCTGGCTACCACCACAATACCGCTTTTCTCCTTTAGCTTTTCCTCTACATCTTTGATAAACTGTTCCTCATCAAAAGGTCTTTCCGGCAGATAAATCAAATCCGGTCCATATCCCTTTTCCCCTGCCAATGCGCTGGCTGCAGTAATCCAGCCTGCATTTCGTCCGGAAGCTTCCATAACTACCACATGAATAGGAAGAGAACGTACATCTGCACAAAGCTCTTCTGCACAGGCTGCAATATATCTTGCGGCGCTTCCAAATCCAGGACTGTGATCCGTTACTGCAATATCATTATCAGTAGTTTTGGGAATCCCCATAACCCGGATGTCCAGATTTCTTGCCTGACAGGTTTTATGTAGTTTTCCACAGGTATCCATGGTTCCGTTTCCACCATTAAACAGTACATATTTAATTTCTCTCTTTACCAAGATATCTGCCATTTTTTCATAATCTTCCTGCCAGATCGGGTCTCTGGAGGTTCCGATTGCAGTTCCCGGTGTCTGAAGTAACAGTTTCAGTTTTTCTTCCGGTACCTTCTCTAATTCCAGAAATTTTTCTTCCAGGACACCGCCTGTTCCATTTTCAGCTCCATAAATATGGTCCAGTTTTCCATAACGTCTCGCCTCTGTAACAGCCCCATACAAAGAAGCATTTAAAACTGCTGTAGGACCTCCTCCGTGGACAATTAATAAATTTTCTGCCATGTTATTCTTCCTTTCCTTATTACAAATTGCTTCTGTTAGAGTTTCATACCAGAAGTTCTTTGTCATAGGGAAAACAAAAGTTTTCCCTATGACAAAGAACACCCTGCAGCATAGTTGCTGCAGGGTCCCCTAAACTTCTCATCGTTTTCTGCAGTCGCACGTGGCAAACGATTTTCTTATTTTCCTGCTTCTTCCATAATGTCAAACAGTACGTAATCTTCTACCGGAACTTCTGCTTCCACTTTTCCTGCACTGATGAAGTTTTCCTGCTGAATTTCGTAGTAACCTTTTACGCTGCCGTCTTCTACCTGTTTCAGTAATTCTTCAGATGTCAGCCATGCACCGTCTGTTGTCTGTCCTAATGCAGTTTCTACATCTGTTTTTGTCTCATCTGCTACATATCCTGCAACTTCTTCATAATTTTCTTCTTTTGCACCAAAGTCCATTGCTTTGTACAGTGCTTTTGTGAATCTTACAAGAAGGTCTTTGTTCTTTTCTGCATATTCTGGCATACATACCCAGCTTGCAGGGTCTGCTGCGATATCAGAGAAGTCTGTATTTGTAACAAAAATTTCTACATCATCGCCTAACTCATCTGTGATAACCTTTGTATTTGGTGACCATGGAGCACAGGCATCAATAGAACCGGAAATCATAGCGCTTGGCATATTGGTAACTTCCATGTTATATGGTTCAATGTCATCCATAGTAAGACCTACAGATTCCAAAGCACGAAGTAAGATTGTTTCTGATGATGTACCGGATGCATAAGCAACTTTTTTGCCTTTTAAGTCTTCCAGAGAGTTTACACCTTTGGATTTCAGACCCATAACACAGTCTGCATCACCTAACTGCTGGAAGCAGAAAACATCTACATTTCCCTGAATTGCCAGTGTATGAGCTCCAGGTCCAATGTAAGCAACATCCATGGAACCACCTTCCATAGCTGCGATTTCAGTAGGACCATCATCAAATTTTGTAAGTTCTACTTCAATACCTTCTTCTTCAAAATAGCCTTTTTCCTGTGCTGTCTTTACTACCCACAGAGAAGCGTAGTTTGGCATATACGCAACTTTTACTTTGTCTAATTCTTTCTTTTCCTCTTCTTTTCCAGCCTCTGCTGAAGCTTCTTTCTTCTCTTCGGGAGCTTCTTTTTCTCCACCGCCGCCGCAGCCTGCTAACATAGTCATTGCGGTTGCTGCTGCCAGAACCATTGCTAATAATTTCTTCTTCATGAAAAAATCCTCCTTAAAAAATATAGTTTATCTCCTCACAGGTCGCCCCTTGTAAGTTCTACTTTCTGACTTCCAGATATTCCTGGTATACCTGACCCCAGATATGGTTTTTCAGTTCAATAAAACGGTCACTCATTTTTGTTTCCTGATCTCTTGGATATGGAATGTCAATATCTACCACCTCTTTAATACGTCCCGGACGGGCGCTCATAATCACAACTCTGGTAGCCAGCACAATCGCTTCTTCAATATCATGGGTTACAAAGAAACAGGTTTTGTGTTCTTCTTCCCATGCTTTCAAAAGCTCTGTCTGAAGCTGTGTCCTTGTCTGTGCATCCAGTGCGCCGAAAGGTTCGTCCATGAGCAGCACTTCCGGATTCATGGCATAAGCTCTGGCAATCGCTACACGCTGTTTCATACCACCGGATAATTCCTTTGGATAAGAATCCGCAAACTTTTCCAGCTCTACCATTTTCAGATATTTCATGGAAATAGCTTCACATTCTTCTTTTGAAAGCCCTTTTAATTTCAATCCAAATTCTACATTTTTCTTAACGGTCAGCCATGGGAACAAAGCATACTGCTGGAATACAACGCCTCTGTCTGTTCCTGTTCCCTGAATCGGTTTCCCATCTACCAGAATCTGTCCTGCTGTAGGCTCTAAAAGTCCTGCAATAATATTCAGCAAAGTAGACTTTCCGCAACCAGATGGCCCGATTACACAGATAAATTCATTTTCTTTAATATCAAAATTTACACCATTCAGAGCAACAACTTCGCCTTTACGGGTATTGTATTTTTTCTCAACGCCCTGAATACTTACCTTTATATTTCCCTCTTTTCCTGCCATCCTGTTAATTTCCTTTCAAAGAATTTAAGAACTTTTTCTGCAATCATTCCGATTACACCGATGATAATAATGTAAAGCAACATTGGTGTTGTTTCATAAGAATTGGCAAGAGATTTGATTCTCATACCAAGACCTGCAATCGCACCAGTTGATTCTGCTGCAATCAAAGTTGTCAGCGCTGTAGAAATACCAAGTCTTACTGCTGTAATGATAAATGGTGTAGTTGCCGGAAAAATAACCTTCACAAACAACTGTGCATCATTTGCGCCTAATACTCTGGCTGCTTTGATTAAGGTTTCATCTACATTGATAACACCCTGGAAAATAGTAACCGTCATAATCAGGAAAGTTGCCAGGCAGATAACGATAATCTGTGGTGTACGTCCTACACCTACCCCGATTACTACCAACGGTACATATGCCAGTGGTGGGATGTTTCTGATAAACTGAATCCATGGCTCTAATATGTATCTTACCGGTCTGTACCATGCCATTAAGAATGCTACCGGAACTGAAATCACAAATCCAAGTGCAAATCCCCAGAATACAGAAATCAAACTGCTTCCAATATCCTGCAGCAAGATTCCTCTTTCTCCCTGCATTAAACCAATGGACTTCAACACCTCAATCGCATTAGGAAAACATCTGGCTGTCTGTGGTGTAACAGACAACAGTGTCCACACAAGAATTGCAACAATAAAGGAAATTAAAAGCCATATTCCTTTTGGTATTTTGCTAATAAAATCAGCACCGTTCTTGTTTTTCTTCCCCATTTTTAACCTCCGCTTTCTTTTGTTTCGGTATTTCGCACCAAAACATAACTCTTATTTGTTTTTCTATGGACATTATCCCCTATATAGGGTTTCTTTTCAACTATATTTTAGGCAAACGTTTGGCTTACTTTGTGTACTTTTCTTTTTCTTTCCTGTATGAAATATCTGTTTTTAGCAAAAAGAGACAAAAAATGAGCAGCGCAACTTCACAGCCGGCTGCTCA
>OHRL01001683.1_pt1 | contig 11148 bp, 10 predicted proteins | sample 1578331 | NCBI WGS metagenome assembly OHRL01 (sample SAMEA3879608, study PRJEB24766) | human gut metagenome | biome: human-associated habitat; feature: feces | place: USA | collected 1985/1987
GAGAGCACGTCATCTTGCTCTTATGCCATACGTTTGCGAATAAGATAAATGTATGATAAATCCCGACTACCGGATGGTGGTCGGGATTTTTTAGGTTAAAAATGTTTTATGTTTAAAAAATTAATATTTGTTGCATAATCAAATTACATAGTATAAAATGAATATAAAACAAATACTAATAAAAAGGGAGGGTTCAAATGGATACATACATTGTTTTCTGGTTGGCAGCCACCGTAGTTTTTGTTTTAGTTGAGCTTATGACAGTCGGGCTCACATCCATATGGTTTGCGGCAGGCTCATTTGTAGCGTTTATAATCGCACTGCTTGGCGGCAATGTCGTGGTTCAGGGAATTGCATTTATACTCGTTTCAGTCGTGCTTTTAGCTCTCACAAAGCCATGGGCTGGGAAGTACATCAATTCCAGGACAGTGAAGACAAACGTGGACAGTCTGGTCGGAGAAAGAGCTGTGCTCACCGAGGATGCTGACAGCATGAAGCAGACGGGAAAAGCCGTTGTAAACGGTCAGGAGTGGACAGTCAGACCGCAGGACGAGACCCAGGTCATAAGAAAAGGCGAGCTTATCGAGGTAGTGAAGATAAGCGGAGTAAAACTAATTGTAAAAAGGGCAAAGGAGGCTTAACCGGAAATGGAAGGATTAATAGCACTTGCAGTGTTACTCGTAATCGTACTTATAGTACTGGTAAACTGCATCAAAATCGTGCCACAGGCACACGCAATGGTAATTGAGCGTTTGGGAGGATATCTCACCACATGGAGCGTAGGACTTCACCTCAAGGTGCCATTTATCGACAGAATAGCAAAGAAAGTCATCTTAAAGGAGCAGGTGGTAGATTTCCCACCACAGCCTGTAATCACAAAGGATAATGTAACAATGCAGATAGACACTGTAGTATATTTCCAGATTACAGATCCAAAGCTCTACGCATACGGAGTAGAGAATCCAATCATGGCAATTGAGAACCTCACAGCCACAACACTTCGTAACATCATCGGAGACTTAGAGCTTGATGAGACACTTACCAGCCGTGAGACAATCAACACCAAGATGCGCGCAACACTCGATGTGGCAACAGATCCATGGGGCATCAAGGTAAACCGTGTCGAGCTCAAGAACATCATACCTCCAAAGGCCATCCAGGATGCCATGGAGAAGCAGATGAAGGCAGAGCGTGAGAGACGAGAGGCCATTCTTCGTGCAGAGGGTGAGAAAAAATCAACAATCCTTGTTGCAGAGGGAAATAAAGAGTCAGTCATCCTCGATGCCGAGGCTGAAAAGCAGGCAGCCATCCTTCGCGCAGAGGCAAAGAAGGAGGCAACAATCCAGGAGGCAGCAGGTCAGGCAGAGGCTATCCTCAAGATACAGCAGGCCAATGCAGACGGACTTCGCATGTTGAAGGAGGCAAATCCGGATAACGCAGTACTCCAGATAAAGAGCTTAGAGGCATTTGCTAAGGCAGCAGACGGCAAGGCTACAAAGATAATCATCCCATCAGAGATTCAGGGGATTGCAGGTCTTACAAAGTCAATTGCAGAGATAGCTGCGGATAAGATTGAGAAGTAATTATATTTAATCAAAATGAATACCGGAAGATGAGAGCACACAAAAAGCATCGCATGTATCGTATCAGATATATGCGGTGCTTTTTAGATTGCATAGAATTGTGCTTAGATTACACAGGATTGCCCTGAACTCCTGTAATTCCAAACTGATAAATATAGTACTAGGAATAATCCCCACAAAGTGGTATACTCTCTAGTAGGTATATCAATCGATGCGGGCTGCACAAAGGTGTGGCCGGTAACTATTAATTTGTAGTACATTCTCGAAACCGCAACCGTTGCACCGGCAGCATCAGCGCAGCGCACCGGGGATAAGGAGAGTAAAATGAAGAAAAAAATAAAATTCAAGGGCAGGCTGAAAAGCTACATGTGCTGGCCGCTATATCTGACGTTTGTGTGGATATGTGCTGACGGAATAGCACTGCGCTATGACAGAAGGCTTGGCTATGGCATGGTAGGCTTTACAGTGTTTTACTTTGCGCTCGTGCTGTTTTTGTATGTCAGAAGCAAGTCAGTCGTTGCAAATGAGCTGATAAGCTTTGCAACACAGTATTCATCGGTGCAGAAGAGGCTACTTAATGAGTTTGAGGTGCCGTATGCCCTGCTTGAGTACTCCGGCAAGATACTCTGGGTAAATGACAAATTCGCAGAGCTAATGGGTGTGGATAAAAAATATCACAAATCCATCACGACACTTTTTCCGACAGTGACCAGAGAGCTTCTCACCAAGAGTGATGCGCCGACAGACTTCAAGATAGTAAATGAGGAGGAGGACAGCATAGTCCGTCTGTCCGTCAAGCGAATATATTTCAACTCTATCGCAGAGGAAAATGAGATAATCGACACAAATGAAGCAGACGAGTTTTTGACGGCGCTGTACGTATTTGATGAGTCGGAGCTTTATCATTGCAAGAAAGAAATCACAGAGCAGAAGCAGGTCTCAGCGCTTGTATATATTGACAACTATGATGAGGCGCTCGACAGCATAGAGGACGTAAAGAGGTCACTGCTCGTTGCACTTATCGACAGGCGTGTAAACCAGTATTTTGCCAAGTATGACGGACTTGTCAGAAAGATAGAAAACGACAAATACTTCGTGGTGTTCAAGTACAAGTACCTTGACAGCATGAAGGAGGACAAGTTCAAGGTGCTCGATGAGGTCAAGGCTATAAAGGTCGGCAACGAGATGGCGGTCACACTCAGTATCGGAATCGGTATAAAGAGTGATAAGTATAATGAAAACTACGTATATGCGCGAAATGCCATAGACTTGGCCCTCGGACGAGGCGGTGATCAGGTAGTTATAAAGGATCATGACGATATCCTGTATTTTGGCGGCAAGTCAAAGCAGGTGGAGAGCAAGACAAGGGTAAAGGCAAGAGTCAAGGCACAGGCGCTTCAGGAAATCATTGAGACCTGTGAGAACGTACTTATCATGGGCCACAGCATCACAGATGTAGACTCGCTTGGAGCAGGCATAGGTATATACTGTGCAGCCAAGAATCTCGACAAAAAGGCACAGATAGTAATAAATGACCCGACAAGCTCAGTCAGACCTCTCATGGAGACATTTTCAGAGGCAAAGGGCTACCCGGCGGATATGTTTATAAACAGCGAAGAAGCTCTTGAGATGGTGAGCAAGGATACTCTTGTCATGGTGGTGGACACCAACAGGCCAAGCTACACAGAGTGCCCTGAGCTCCTCAGAAAGACTGGAAAGATAGTCGTATTTGACCACCACAGACAAAGCAGCGAGATAATAGAGAATCCTATACTCTCATATATCGAGCCGTATGCATCAAGTGCGTGTGAGATGGTAGCAGAGGTATTGCAGTACTTCAACGACGGAGTCAAGATTAATGCGACAGAGGCCGACTGCATCTACGCAGGAATCCTCATCGACACCAACAACTTTATGACGAAGACAGGCGTGCGTACATTTGAGGCGGCAGCCTTTTTGAAGCGCTCAGGTGCAGAGGTAACACGCGTCAGAAAGATGCTTAGAAATGACATGGCATGCTACAAGGCAAGAGCCGAGGCAGTACGCCATGCAGAGGTATACAGGGGCTCGTTTGCCATATCGGTATGCCCTAGCGAGAATGTGGAGAGCCCGACAATCGTCGGTGCACAGGCAGCAAATGAGCTGCTAAACATCATAGGAATCAAGGCATCATTTGTGCTCACGGAGTACAATGACAAGATTTATATCAGCTCTCGTTCAATCGACGAGATAAATGTCCAGATAATCATGGAGAAGCTGGGCGGTGGCGGACACTTAAATGTGGCAGGCGCGCAGCTGACAGGCGTTACTATCGTGCAGGCAAAGCGCATGATACAGGATACACTGGACGAAATGCTAAAAGAAGGAGACATAGAAGAATGAAAGTAATCTTATTACAGGACGTAAAACCATTAGGCAAAAAAGGCGAGATAGTAAACGTAAGTGACGGCTACGCCAGAAACAATATCATACCTAAAAAGCTCGGAGTAGAGGCTACTCCAAAGAACCTAAATGACTTAAAGCTTCAGAACCAGCACGCTGACAAGGTAGCACAGGAAAACTACGAGAGTGCACTTGCGCTCGCAAAGGTCGTAGAGAGCACAAAGGTAGTAGTAAAGCTGCGCTCAGGAGAGGGCGGCAGGACCTTCGGCTCCATTTCCACCAAGGAGATTTCGGCTGCGGCAAAGGAGCAGCATGGCTTAGAGCTCGACAAGAAAAAGATGCAGCTTAACGAGTCAATCAAGGCACTCGGAAACTATGAGGTGCCTGTCAAGCTTCATCCAAAGGTAACAGCAAACCTTACAGTATCAGTAGTTGAAGGATAGGAGGAATCCCCTTGGAAGAAGCATTAATCAAACGAATAATGCCAAACAGCCTTGAGGCAGAGCAGTCCGTGGTCGGCTCCATGATTATGAGCAAGGATGCCATAGTGACCGCCAGCGAGATGCTCCTTAAGGAGGATTTTTATCATCAGCAGTACGGCATCATATTTGAGACCATGGTTGAGCTCTTTACAGAAGGACAGCCGGTGGATCTCGTCACACTCCAGAACCGTTTAAAGGAAAAGGATGTGCCGCAGGAAATACAAAGCCTTGACTTTGTGAGAACTCTCGTCACCAGTGTGCCGACCTCTGCCAACATCAAGTACTATGCCAATATCGTAAAAGAAAATGCCATAAAGCGAAAGCTCATCCATGTGACAGAGGACATAGAGAACGAGTGCTACGCCGGCAAGGAATCGCTCGAGAGCGTGCTCGACAAGACAGAGCACGATGTATTTGAGCTGCTTTCCACAAGGCAAACAGGTGACTACGTGCCAATCCGTACTGTAGTCATGAATGCCCTCGAGAAAATCGAAAAAGCAGCACAGCAGGAGGGCACAGTAACAGGAATCCCTACAGGCTTCATAGACCTTGACTACAGGACAGCGGGACTTCAGCCGTCAGATCTCGTGCTTGTGGCAGCCCGTCCGTCAATGGGAAAGACAGCCTTCGTCCTCAACATAGCACAGCATGTAGCATTTCACGCACATCTGTGTACAGCCATATTCTCACTCGAGATGTCGAAGGAGCAGCTCGTAAACCGTCTGTTCTCACTCGAATCAAAGGTAGATGCGCAGGCACTGCGTACAGGAAATCTGTCTGATGCCGACTGGGAAAAGCTGGTCGAGGGAGCCGGAATCATCGGAGACTCCGAGCTCATCATAGACGACACTCCGGGTATCAGCATATCAGAGCTTCGAAGCAAGTGCCGTAAATACAAGCTCGAACACGACTTAAAGCTCATCATCATCGATTACCTGCAGCTCATGACAGGCTCAGGACGAGGCTCAGAATCGCGTCAGCAGGAAATCTCAGACATATCGCGTTCGCTTAAGGCACTCGCCAGAGAGCTTTCAGTCCCTGTAGTGGCACTCTCACAGCTCTCACGAGCCGTAGAGCAGCGTCCGGACCACAGGCCTATGCTTTCTGACCTTCGAGAGTCAGGAGCTATCGAGCAGGATGCCGATGTCGTTATGTTTATCTATCGTGACGACTACTACAACAAGGACACCGAGCTCAAGGGTATCTCAGAGATCATAATCGCTAAACAGCGTAATGGTCCAATCGGCACCGTAAACCTTGCATGGCTGCCTGAGTACACGAAGTTTGCAAATCTGGAGCATTAAAATTAAATTGCAAAGAGCATAAAGAGACAAGCCATCCCGGCTCACGTCATAGGATAAAGTTAAGTATCCTGATGTGGGCCGGGATTTTTCAAAATCTCTTTATACTTAAAAAGAGAAGAAAGCTATAAACTTTCCCGCAATTCATCCGATATATTCCTTAGAATAGGGTTAGAACAATAGTCAATTGCAACATATTTTCACACGGAGGTGTTAGAGATGGCAATAGAGGCAATCAAAGGTGCAGGAATGGTCTATCAGGGAAGTACATCAACTGCACAGATAAAGGAACAGGCACAGGGAAGGACAGAGGTGTCCAGTGCGGACAATCAGGTCGTGTCTGACAGCATCGCAAGGAATATTCAGGCGATGAATACTAAGGAAACAAGCGGTGATTCAGCCGGTGATGCCGGAGCGCAGGGACAGGCGCAGGCAGGACAGCTCGACAAGGGCAATGCACAGCTCAAAAAGGCTGTGGATGATATCAACAAGAGCGCACTGGCTGACCAGTCGGAGGCAGTGTTCGGCATCCATGAGAAGACTAACCGCGTGACAATAAAGATAGTTGATAAGAAGACAAAGGAAGTCATCAAGGAGTTTCCGCCGGAGAAGACGCTCGACATGATAGCGAAGGTCTGGGAGATGGCAGGACTCATGGTAGATGAGAAGAGATAGGAGGACACCATGGCAATCAGATTATCGGGAATGACATCAGGTCTGGATACAGATTCTATTGTAAAGGCAATGGTATCGTCATATACCACCAGAAAAGAGAAATATCAGAAGGCGCAGACTAAGCTTGAGTGGACACAGGATGCGTGGAAATCCCTTAATACCAAGGTGTACAGCTTGTACAGCAATATTTCCAATCTGCGATTTTCTACAGCATACAACTTAAAGAAGACATCAGTTTCGGATACTACAAAGGCCACAGTAAAGGCAGGCTCCGGTGCACCAAGCGGCACACAGTCGCTGAAAATCAAGCAGATGGCAAAGGCCGGATATATGACCGGAGCAGAAATTAAGGCAGACAGTGAGAAGACTACACTTGCCCAGCTCGGTTACACAGGTGGTGATGCCAAGCTTGAGGTAAAGATGGGCGATGAGACCAAGTCCATCACGCTCAGCGCATCATCTACCATGAACGACGTGCAAACATACGAATCAGGCAGTATACAGCAACTTTTGTGGTAAAGGAACTCAGGAATGCGGGGCTTGATGCAAACTACGATTCAAGCTACAAGAGATTTTATATCAGCTCAAAAAAGACAGGCGTGGCAAACGATTTTACCATAACCGGCAGCAATATAGATGGAGCATCAGCACTTTATAGCCTGGGAATAGCATATGGTGGTGAAAAGACCACTACCGGTACTTATTCATCCAATCCATATGATGAGTATGCAGCTTTACATGGAGTTTCAGACGATGAGACCAGAGCCAAAATCGAGGCAGCTGTTACAAACTACAATAATCTGACAACAGATGCAGCGAAGATGAATGCGCAGAGCAAAAATCTTATGAATGCTGTAAACTATGGCTATTCATATGCCACACTTCAGGGCATTTATGAGAAGCTGGATGCAAACAATGCAGGAGATAGTGATAAGCTGAAGCTGCTTGAGAAGCTTGGCTCATCTCGTGATGGCGCATTGATTTCAAAGAATGGTGCCAGCTATGATACATATACGAAGACCACGCTGACCGATACAAAGGGTAACACTCTTTATAAGTATATTGACAGCGACAACAATAGCCACTATATTGCAGCTGTTGCTGATACGGACAAGGGTACCACATCGTACTATGATGTGACAGAATCTACGAGGACAGCTTATACGGACGCTGATGGCAAGGAGCTTGAAGCGGTACCTACAGGAGATGGTGATACAACACTGAAAGTCGGTGATAAGACTTACAAAAAGGACGAGGCAGACGGCAAGTACTATCTGCAAAAGGAAGATGGCACAGCTGATAAAACTGATTTCATCACTGTTTCACAAAAGACTGAGTACACTATTGAGGCAGGTGCCGTAAACAAGACAGGTATAGAGTCAGCTTCAGCTGCGTATGACACAATTATCAAGTCAATGGATGAAAAGACTAAAAGCTCATACGATGAGGCTCTTGCGTCAGTTCAGGCATTTGAGAATTCAAAGGACGAAGTGCTCGGAAGCGATGACGAGTATTCGGTTGCCAGCCTCACAAAGGCTATTCAAAATGCTTATGCAGGCAAGGATAAGGATGGCGGCACAATCGCTGTTTCAGGAAAGAAAGCAGTAGAGCAGCTTTTAGCAGGAAACGGAAAAGAGACTGACGGCTTTGTAAATAAAGCCAACACTTTGGAGGAGGCCGCAGAGGCCAACACAAAAAAAGCAGCAGATAGCAATATTGTAAAGGAGCTTGCCTCAAAGCAGAAGGATTCGTCTGAGTATACACAGGCGCTAAACGACCTGCTTGACAGGGTAAACACTGCATACACGCTTCAGAATAAGGCACTTTTCAATTCACAGGTGAAGAAGGTTGCAGGACAGGATTCGGAGATTGAGCTGAACGGTGTAAAATATACAGGTGACAGCAACAGCTATTCAATCAATGGACTGACAATCGAGGCACTTGCTGAGACCGGTGATAGCGCTATAAGCATTACAACAAGCACAGATACACAGGGTGTATATGATAAGGTAAAGGATTTCCTGACAGAGTACAACAACATCATCAACGAGATGACGAAGCTATACAATGCTGATTCAGCAGGAAGCTACGAGCCACTCACGGATGATGAGAAGGATCAGATGTCTGATAAAGAGATTGAGAAGTGGGAGACAAAGATTAAGGACTCTCTGCTTCGCAGGGATTCTACACTTGGCAGCGTAATGACAGCAATGCAGACAGCCATGATGTCATCAGTTGAGATAGGTGGCAAGAAGTACTCGCTCTCAAGCTTTGGAATCAGTACACTTGGATTTTTGAATGCAGCGGAGAATGAGCAGAATGCATATCACATTGATGGTGATGAGGATGACGCCAATACATCCGGCAAGACAGATAAGCTCATGGCAGCTATAAACGATGATCCGGATACGGTAATGCAGTTTATGCAGCAGCTTTCAACTAATCTGTATAGTGCAATCGGTGACAAGATGAAGTCTACAGATTTGAGCTCAGCGTTTACCATCTACAATGACAAGCAGATGAAGACAGAGTACACTAACTACACCAAGACTATTAAGGAATGGGAGAAAAAAATCTCAGATCGTGAGGATTACTACTACAACAAGTTTACTCAGATGGAGTCAGCTATGACCAAGCTCAACAGCACACAGAGCTCAATTAGCAGCTACTTCTCATAAAAAGATACCAGGGAGGGTATATTATGTTACAAAATAAAGCATACGCAGCATATGCAAACAACAAAATCATGACTGCATCACCGGCAGAGCTTACACTCATGCTGTATGATGGTGCAATCAAATTTTGCAATATTGCAATCATGGCAGTGGAGAAGGAGGATATCCAGCAGGCTCACACAAACATCCGCAAGGTTGAGCGTATCATAGAAGAGTTCCAGTCCACACTTGATGACAAATATCCGGTATCAAAGGATTTTAACAATGTATATACATATCTTCACAGACGTCTTGTCGAGGCAAACATAAAGAAGGACAAGGAGATTCTTGAGGAGGTGCTTGAGCACCTGCGCACTATGCGTGACGCGTGGAAAGAGGTCATGCAGGCCACATGCAACGGAAATAAGCTGCATGTGTCATAGATAAATGTATCATAAATCACCGACAGGGATTATAGAGAGTTTTTAACTTAAACAAAACGCAGAGACAGCAGCATGAAGCTAGTTTGTTTGTGCGTTTTGTGCTATCATAGAGATGATTATAGTTAAAAACAATCGAAAATACAGGGGGAACACAATGGAACAGACTTACATAGACATAATGATACAAAGCCTTGAGAAAAAGGAGCAGGTACTCGACCGGATAATAGAGCTTGATATCAAGCAGAAGAACCAGCTCGAGGATCCACAGCTTACACCTGACGACTTCGACGAGGTAGTTGAGGCAAAGAGCAGGCTCATTGACCAGCTCAATAATTTAGACTCAGGCTTTGAGAAGCTTTTTGAACGTACAAAGGAAGAACTGAATGGTCACAAAGAGGACTACAAGGAGCAGATACGCACCATGCAGGAGCATATCCGCAGTATCACGGACAAGAGCGTAAAAATACAGAGTCAGGAGGCCCGCAACAAGGATCTCATGACTCTGAAATTTGCGTCCATAAAGAAGCAGGCCCGCGAGGTGCGTGTCGGCACGCAGGCAGCAAGCCGCTACTACAAGTCCATGTCAGGAACCGGATATATGGAGCCGCAGTTTATGGACAATAAAAAGTGAAAAGTTTAATTTAATATTTCACTTCAATATCCCCAAGCCCTGAGTCGATAACCAGGTGCTTTTTGGCATGCTCATTTACCTCATACTCATCATCATAGTCATTGCCGTTGATTGTGATATCGCCTGTACCTGAGTCCAGGTCCATCATGTAACCGTCAAGTGACTGTGAGGATGTCACAGTGATGTTACCTGTACCGCCGTCGATATCCATTTCGTCAAAGGCACAGTTTTCAAAGCTAAGATTGCCGGTTCCGCCATCCACATCACATGTGGCGAAGCTGCAGTCTGTGACATATAAATCGCCTATGCCGGTGTCAAATTCTGCATCGGCTGCGGTCAGGGAATTAAGGTTTACCTCGCCTACACCGGTATCAAGGGAGAGCTTGTTCAATGCTGCGCCCTCAGGAATGGTAACAGTGATTTCACTTGTGGTGTTTCTTTTGTAGTTGGCTCCTTTGCTTTGGGATATTGTGGTATCGGGTGAGGACACGGAGCATGCGAGGGCGGATATTGTGAGGGTATCGCCTGTGCTCCTAATCTTTGGAACCAGTCGCTTGTTACATTTGTATGAGACCGTGTAGCTGTCACCGGTTTTTACGTTGATGTTCGATATGGTTGTATCAAATACCAGGTTTGAAAATTCATCGACTGAAAGCTCCTCTGTGCATACGTTTCCGAGAGACTTGTCTGAGCGCGGAATCAGATTGTTAAACAGGCCTAGGGCAAAGCCCCCGATATGGTAGAGACTCCCGGCGATGATGCAGACCACGGTAATTATTGTAATTATTATTAGATATATATTCTTTTTCATGACTTGTCTCCATTTCTGAATTATCTTGTTGCATAATTTGTTTTGTGATTATTCAAAATATGCTATACACATTTTTGACTGTCTTGGTTTCCATTAATTTCCATGTTTATCGCCGAGCAGATTTTCCACCAGCGAATTGATGATTGCGGCTATTGGCCAGATAATCCATGTGATACCCCAGTCAAA
>OHRL01001684.1_pt1 | contig 11147 bp, 9 predicted proteins | sample 1578331 | NCBI WGS metagenome assembly OHRL01 (sample SAMEA3879608, study PRJEB24766) | human gut metagenome | biome: human-associated habitat; feature: feces | place: USA | collected 1985/1987
TTGAAAAATTTATGGAACAACAACCTCAACTCAATGATCACAACAAACAGGAGTACCCTCCTATGCATATAGTCGAAATGAACACATCCTTAATTAATCAACTATAATACAGAGCATTAAATCATATACTAAAAAATCATAATTGCGCACTTATCTTACGCAAATCAATTTACGCACTCTTTTACGCACTTGTTTTACGCAACTCGCTTAGAAAATATAAGCCAATAAAGGAAATAAGGTCAGTATTATCAACACCTATTAGGAAGTTAATATTCACAAATATACAATATACTATAAAAGTGAATGCCTGCAAATTACGTTTTCGCACAGAACCCCTATAAACAACTAATAATCAGTAATCTGCATACATTCTTAATATTCATTTCTATTCTTAGTGAATATTCCCCAAAAATATAATTTTCACTCCTTATATATTTCACCTATTTATTTTTAGTAGAATCAACTATACCTTGTGTTGTAAGAGGCGATGTAGTCCCTTTCATAGTATCTGCTAAAGTTGTATTAAAGGCTGGGTTCACTACGAAAGAATCAGCAATGCCATGTGTTGCAAAAGGCGATGTACTCCCTTTCATGGTATCTGTTAAAGTTGTATTAAGAACTGGATTCGCTACGAAAGAATCAGCAATGCCATGTGTTGCAAGAGGCGATGTAATTCCCTTCATGGTATCTGCTAAAGTTGTATTAAGAACTGGGTTTGCTACGAAAGAATCAACAATGCCATGTGCTGCAAGTGGCGATGTAATCCCCTTCATGGTATCTGCTAAAGTTGTATTAAGGATTGGATTCGCAACGAAAGAATCAACAATGCCTTGTGCTGTGAAAGGTAATATTGCATTTTCCATTTTTTGCACCATCAAATTCTGACTTGATAAATATGAATTATTCAAAAATTCATTAATACCCACACAAGAGCTTGTCTTTTTATCTAGCTCATCTAATTTCTCTTTTATGCTATTGACTTTTTTATTGCTAATTTTTAATTCAGAAATTTCTTTTCGCAGCTCTTCTATTATTTTATTTGATTTCGCTCTTTCATTTTCTTGCTTTTGTTTTGCTTCATATCCCAACTGAGCTAAATGCTCTTTCAATGTGATTAGAAATGCACCCATTTCATCCGCACTGCCAGATAATCTATTAAATATAAGCAGGTATTGTTTAAATATAGGGTTATCCATATCATAAGGGTAGCGTATTTTATGGTCTATTTCACTCCATGCCTCTTCAAAAACTGTCCTTACTTGAATTTCACAAGATAACTTTACTGATAATATATCTTCTGTTATTATATAGTGTATAGAACGATAACCATATGGATGCTCTTTGAGATTACACCCTTTTTTCTCATACTCATCTAAATATTCTTTGCTATCCCCTTTCCGATAACATGCTGTCGGGGTTTCTTTCAAGTTCCATCTCTCTGTTATATATTCATGAATAGGTTCCCATTCATCTTTAAAAAGATGTAATATTCTCAGACCAACTAAATCATCTAATTCTTCAAAGTAAGTTTCATAGGATAAATTTCGATTGGGATTTGATATTTTTTTTCTAATTATCTTCTCAATCACATGCTCAGCATCTTTCACCCTATATCTTACAGAATGCACATGTGACAACTTGGAAAAATGAGAAAACAATGACTGCAAGTAAGACTCTAGAATAGGAGTATCTTTTATATGCCTATCATAAATTCGTTCTAACTCAGTCCAATCTAAATTAGTTTTTATATAATCGTCTTCTTTTATATTATATTTAGCAAGGAATTCTGATTGTGAAATCTCCATAGTTTTCTTTTATTAAGTGAATTAATGCCTACAAATATACGAAATAACTATAAACTTATAACTAAATAAAGCATTCACTTCCAAGATTAGTGAATATTATAGGTATCAACACCCCTAACATGCAAAATTGCAACTTTCATATTTATCAAGTTCAGGCCTCTTCTTCTATTGGAACATCAGGTAAGAAATCTCTAGGGGAACAATCAAAGACTTTAGCAAGTACATTCAAATGGTTTAGATTATACTTTGCCCTGCGCTTAGGATTCTCAATATCAGCAATGAAACTTGCAGACATATTCATATAATCTGCCAATTCCATCTGAGACCACCTTCGTTCCACTCTCATAGCCTTCACTTTCTGTATTACAAATTCTTCTATTTTAGTCATATACCAATCATTTTAATTGGTAAAGGAAAGATTATCGCAGAAAAGTTTTGAGCGTACATGTACGTGTATTATCTTTGCAATCTCAATTAAATAACAAGTATTCAACTTTTAATTAAAAAAATCATGAAAAAAATTCTATTCTTCATTTTAATGGCGGCTAGCCTATTTATGTACAGTTGTGAAAGTAATGATGATTCTTCTCCAGACAACAATCCTGTTGACACAGAGTTTTCAACGGACAGAAGTATTCACATAAAGGCTTTTAGCAGTGAAAATGCACGCACATTCTCAACCACTTACAAGGAAACTGGATGCTCTGAATGCAATGCAGATGGAACGGAATTTGACGCAATTCTTTTTGATAAAAATTCGTCAAATAAAACATATAGATATATTTTAAACATAAAGGTTTCACCTCAAAAAAATATTAAAAAAGGAGATAAGTTAACGATGGTAGGAGGATTTTTTGCAGGTTCAAAAGACGACTTTCTCAAATATCAGCCTAAAAATATAACAGGAGAAATAACAGTTGAAGAAGTATACAAAGAAAAAGGCATTATACTGTCATTTAATAATTTATCATGGACAAATTCACCCAATGGAGGAACAATATACAATCTTACAGGTAAGTTAGCGTTTACTTACCCTAATTATAATCCCCTAGCTAACAAATAAATCCACACTGTTAGCAATGAAAAGATGTATTCTGGTATTACTCTTATTTTGCACCCCACTCCTAGTAATACATGCACTACCACGTAAAAAAGTAGCAATTGTATTGAGTGGTGGTGGTGCAAAAGGAGTAGCACACATCGGAGCTTTAAAAGTTATAGAAGAATTGGGAATTCCTATTGACTATGTCGCAGGAACAAGTATCGGTGCAATTGTAGGTGGACTATATTCTATTGGATATACATCTGAACAGCTAGAAATAATAGTAAAGCAAACAAATTGGATTGACCTACTTACTGATAAAATTTCACGTGATGCAATACCATTTCCTTTCAAATTGGATGACAGCAAATATCTCATATCATTACCCATTAAAAATAATGAAAAGAGCGGAGGTATAATCAGGGGCAGAAATATATCACAGTTATTGCAGCAACTCACAGAAGGCTATAATGATACAACTAATTTCGATAGTCTTCCAATTCCTTTTGCATGTATCGCTACAGATATGGCAACAAATCAGAAAGAAGTTATTCGGTCAGGCAAACTTTCAGAGGCAATGCGAGCTAGTATGGCTATCCCCGTCGTTTTTACTCCACTATATTCAGACAAGAAGGTTCTAATAGATGGAGGATTCAAAGATAACCTACCCATTGACGTTGCTAAAAGCATGGGAGCAGATATAATCATTGCAATTGATGCACAATCAGAATTGGCAACAAGTGATAAATTACAGGCTGTACCTGATGTTGTCAATCAGTTAATGCTAATGATATGTCAATCTGAATTAGATATTGACAAAATCAAACAAGTTGATGCTTACATTAAAGTTAATGTAAAAGGATATAATGCAGCAAGTTTTTCGAATGAAGCGATTGATACCCTTATCATAAGAGGAGAGAATGCAGCAAGAACAAATTATGCTTCTTTACAATCAATCAAAGATAAAGTTGGAAGAGTACCTTTAAAAAAACCGCATACCACTTCATTTCAGTTACCATTTAGCCCTCAATATACCTCTATAAAAAACGACCAATTAAGAGTTGCATTAAGATTTGACAGCGAAAATATTGCGGCAATCTTATTAAATGTGAATTTGCAAAACCTAAAAACAGGAAAAGCAGAAATAACTTTAAGAGGCGGTAAACAATCTTTTCTTAATGCTCAATATAGCCTCCCATTATCAAAGATACAGGAAATAAACATCATCAATAAAATCGCTTATAATGACATTTTTCTATACAGGAATGGACAAAAGATTGCTAATCCAAGTTTTATACAGAATACCAGTAAATTGGCATATTCAATAATACCATTAGACAATCTATTATTTAAAGCTAATATATCATTAGATTATCAACGCTTTTTCAGGACATTAGTAAATCAAGAATTTTCATATCCGAAGAACTATGACTTATTCCTAAATTACAATGTAGAATTGAAATACGAAACTATTAACAAAAAATATTTTCCAACAAAAGGTTTAGATTGTCACATTGGATATACAATATATACCAACTGCCACTCTTCCGCAAACTATTCAGCATTTGATACTCAGATAAAGAAAATATTCCCCATAAGTTATAGCACATATTGTATACCATCAATATATGGAAGACTTCTTTTTAATACTAACACTCCACTAATATACAGCAACATGATAGGTGGTGAAGGATATAGTTTAGATTTTGAGCAGCAAATACCATTCTCAGGGCTTATACACACAGAAAATATCAATAACGCATTCGGAGGTCTGCAAATCAAAATTCAACACACATTTCAAAAGAAACAGCATCTGACTCTTGCAGGTAATTACGCCATTTCAGAAAATCACCTATCAAACTTCTTTCATGGAAAACCAATATACGGAATAAGTGTTGGATATGGCTATGAAAGTCCATTGGGTCCAATAGAAGGTTTTCTTTCTTATTCTAATAAAACAAAAGATTTAGGATTTTATCTCAATATTGGATTTGGATTCTAAAAGTTCAACATATCATAAGTTTCTAACAGTTCTTGCGAACGTAGTCCCAAATATCGACGAGTAGTCTGTATATCAGCGTGATTAAATAGCTCTGACAACTTTATCAATGCAAATTCTGAGTTTTCCCCTGCTGCCTCAACTACCTGCCGCCCAAAAGTTTTACGCATACTATGCGTACTAAAATGCTCGATTTTCAAATTATACTTTGATTTCATTGACTTAAAAAGCACATTGATTCGCTGTGTACTATACACAGTTCTCTTTCTACTGAGAAAACACTTTTCATTTTTATCCACTACACCAAGAGACTTATAACAGTCTGCAATATGCTTTTGAAAATTACAATTAACTCTAATCTCCCTACGCTTGCCAGTTTTCTGTTCAGTGATAACAAACTTCTCATTATCCAACAGCATAGACCATGTAAGAGTAAGCAAGTCACTTATACGCAATCCGAAGAAACTACCACAGCCAATTAACAGCGACAATCTATATTCCTGGTCTCGATATAGTTTGCGAACTAGGGACAGCATAGAGTCCCATTCTAAATAATCCGAAGTAACATAACTATTTTTCAAACTCATAATATTCATTTTTAGTTGATATTCATGACTTTTGAATGTGCCATGAATACTCTAATTAGTAAATCATTGATAATCAATTAATATTCAGTAATTATATTAGTGAATATTAAAAAACTCTTTTAATTAGTCACCACAATAGAAATTGTTACCTCTTCCATATCCCATTGCATAAGAAAGAGTTTCTGAATCAATTCCTTTATACCAATTCTCATTTGTCTTGGCTTCTTTTCTTTCGTTGTGCGCTTTCCAACTTGCGGCTATCATTGCATCAAGCCTTGCTGCTTTTTCTTCGAAAACTTTGACTGCATCCCGTTCCCAACTCCAAGCTGCTCTAAGACACTCCGACCAAGAACGTCCCCTGCGTTGAAAATCGTTATTGTAAAGTCTATGAGCATCTTTCATCACTTGTCTTTTATTATACCGTTTCATATCGTCTTCGTTTTAATCACAACGCGAAGATATGACATATATTTAATACATGCAATTTGTTTACACTAGAAATAGTTAAAAATATGACATTTATTCATTTTATGTCACACAATTACTATTTTTGCAAAAAAACTATTGCATTATGGAAGAAAAAGAGAAGAAAGAACGGACAGTAATTCATCTTTATATAAAAGAGAACGACACCCACCACTATTTCGGAAGCATAGCCAATGTTTTTGAATATTTTTCGCCTGATATACTTGGGATTTCCTACGGTTCTTTACGAAATTACGGATTATCCAACGAAAAAACTTTTCAAAACTCAAAGTGCATCATTCGAAAAGGAACCCTTTTGTCAAAATCGGGGAATAGGGGCAAAAAATAAATAGCAAACAGTGTGCTACCTAACATTCGGATATATATCCAGTCACTTATATTTCATATAATACATTGTATTACAATAAATTGATAGTACCTCGCAAAAATCAGATAATAATAAGACACTTTATACCATACTTGTACTTTTTGAGGGCTTTTCAGGCAAAATTTCTTATTAAAAGGTGGCAATAGATATTAGAAAGTCGTATATTTGCATCATCAAAATATACTTATATTATATAGTTGAAAGTAGGCATACTTGGAAGTAATGGTTTGTTAAGGTTACATTGCTTCCTTTGTTCAACTATCAAACCTTAACATCCTAAATAAGTGACACGTACAAGTCACACAATAATATCAACCTTAACATGTACAAAAATGAAAAATTCTCTTTTAAACTGATGATTTCCGTCAATGGTTACACAGAAAAACCTACCAGTAAAGACTACAACAAAATATCCTTTGAAGAAAAGGAAATTACTATTTCTGAATTGGAGCAATTTATAAAACAAGGATATATATTCTCTTGCACATATATCGACAAGGAAATAAAATCCCTCTTTGGTTATAAGAAGAAAGAAAGGGCTTTACATACTAACATAATAGTATTTGATATTGATAATACATTATTATCATTCAATGAATTATTAGTAACATTGAAATATCAGCCAAGCATTGCGTATACCACATTTTCACATATTACTAAAGGAAACAGATATAGACTTCTATACATTTTCAATACACCACTAAATCAAAATCAATATCAGATACTATATGATAATATTATAACAAATATAGAATTAGATAATCATAATAGAGCAATCTACCAATTTTATTTAGGGAGCTACGCAAATTGTAAACTTATAAACAATCTTATCATTTATAGTTATGATGACATTTCCATTTCTAACAGTATAAAAGAAAAGCCAACACCATACAATATACAGTTACAAATGGAAAAGAGAGATAAAGTTGTTGTTGAAATAAAGGACCATGAATATATTACCAATTTTTGGAACCTTTCCCATAAAGACTTAATAGAAAAATACAGAGAAAAATATCCATTCTTTGAAAATAATTTGGAAGAAGCCAATGAAGATATTCCATATATTACAATACCTGAAAACTATTGCTGTATCAAAAGATATTGGTTCAAGGAAAAAACAAAACTTGATAATGGTAATTGTGTTTACTCCAACAGAGTATGTAAAATTAAAGACGGGAACGGGCGTAGAAAAAAACTCTTTTTAAATGCTATAGTACGCAAATATATGTACCCACAAATTGAATTTGAACATTTACTGCACTGTTTAGCCAACGAACTATACTACTACATCAACAACAGCAAGGACCCAATAAGCAAACAAGAATTATATGATATCGCAGAAAATGTATACAATGAAAACATTGACAAATACTCAGCAATGATTAAACAACAGCAGACAGAAAAAAGAAAATGGATAATAAACCCTCAATATTGCATTAAATACAATCTTTCAGCTAAGACTGTACGAAATATGGTAAAAGGGAAAATCAATAATGAATTAATTGGCTTATATTATGATTGTTCCAAATCCCTAAAAGAAAATCTATCAACTTTTAAAGAACTGAATTTAAAAGTAGGAAAAAGTAAATTATATGAATGGTGTAAAGAAAACAACATTCCAACCAATATAAAAAATAATCAATCAACTAAAAATACTGTTGGCTTATATCTGTATAACCCTATTTCGGCAATAGCAGGATAGGATTCCACTATAGAAATCCACCTGTTACAAACTATAAGGGGGGGGACTACAAAATCCTCCCCCTGAGTGAGGGGTTACGGTGGTAGGAATATTATTATTTATGACTTGGATAATAAACGTTCCAAGACCTTGTCATTGTGTGCTTTCCAATCAGTTCTGTTTTCTTGTAAAGATTTTCCAAAATCTTCATTAGAAGGTACGCTTAAATCTTTACCACTATCTTCATAAGCATAAAAAGGGAAACATCCCATCCATCCTGTTGCTTGTATCATTTGATTAAATGTATCATAATCATACTCACCTGATTTAAACTCCACATATATTTTACTTCCACCATGATAAGTAATAATACGTGTACTTTTATCATACGAAAAACAATGTTCCGTATTATTAAGTAACCACCCCTGAAATTCAACACCATAATGACAATGCAATTCATCATAAAACATCTCCTCCTTTTTATAACGAGCGCATTTAATTGTTCCCCACATCTCCTCACCTCCTTTATAAGATACTACGACCAATAACCAAAGTTCATGTAAACGAAATATAGTAATTTTATCAATATATTCATCAACCATAGTCTTTACCAAATCCCTATTTTTCCTAATCTCATCCATTTTATTAATCAACAAAGGATTGGCATTCAAACGCTTCAAATTATCAATAGTAATTCTCTTTGTTGTGATTTCTCGTGACAATTTATCCATAGTTTTGTTCAACACGTTTTTAGTTTCATCATATTTATGTTTTGCATCTGAAATCAAATTCTTTGCAACCTCATCGTCTTCAATCGCAATAAGACGTTTAAGTGTCTTTTTATAAAGATTCTCCGCTTCAACCAATTCTGTATTCTTTGATGATTTTATTTGAACCAACTCTTCGATTTCTTTCCCTAAATTTTCTATCTTTAAAATATTGGTCTGCTGAATATTAATCTCAGCAAACATTTGAATTGACAACTGTAAAACAAGTCCATCCAATTTCCATTGTCGAAGTTCTGCCCCATTCGTGCATGTTCGTGGTTTATCTTTACGATTCACTCTACCATAACATTTGTAAGTACGTCCACCACTGATATAATTTTTAGATGTTTCATTTGATTTCCCTACAGAAAAATTAGCACCGCATTCGCCACATACCATTAAATGTTTCAATAAATTCTCATGCCTGACTGCATTATTCTTATTATAATGCGCTTTGGAAAGTTTATCTTGGGCTTGCTGAAACAACTCGTCTGATACAATTCGCAGACTTTCCACATGTTCCGAATATTCATAAACAATCTCTCTATCTTGCCTTTCGGATAACGGAAGTGGATTAGTAGGGTCTGGTTTATAAAATGTTATTCTACGATTTCCTTTATATAACTCATTGTGCATAAGTCTGTTTATTGTAGAAATACGCCATTTTAAATTATCTGTATCAAATTTGTACTCTTTCACCTCCAATCCTTTTGCTTCTCTATTCTTCTTGTACTCATTCAATTTCCTTACGTATGGAGCAGGTACTTTCTCAGCATTCAATATCTCTGATATTTGAATTGAAGAATATCCACCAACATACATTTCAAAAATACGGGCAACAATCTTACTTTCGATAGGATTTATAACAATCTGTTTATTTTCATTGTGCATATAACCATACGCACGTTCATCCCCACCTCCATGACCTGCTTGAACTTTTGTTATCTTGCCACTTAATGAACGTTCAACAAACAATTCTATCTCATAGCTTGACATAACAGCAAGCACATGCAATAAAATAATACTACCTACATCTTTATTACTATCTCTTACCCACAATTTTTGTTTATCAAAATACAAGTTAATACCTTTATCTATAAACAATTTGATTTGTTCTAATAACTCCGTAGCATTTCTTGCAAGACGAGAAAATTCAGAGAATAAAATTATATCAATATCCCCATATTCGACTCTTTCAAGCATCTTCACATATTCAGGACGGAACTCTCCCTTTTTAAAACCACTAATAACATCTATGAAAATATCCTCTTCTTCAACGTTCCAATGGTTTTCTGCTGCAAACTTCAACAATTCCTCTTTTTGTCTATCAGTTGTCTGTTGTTGCGTACTAACACGACAATAGATTAGTACCTTCTTATCCATATTATTCATTATCTTTGCGCTGTTAATTACATCAATATCAATTAATATGGAAACAAATATAGAAATAAATAAACCAAGTCCCAAGTTTCAGGATGTGTCAATCGCACCTATGCACACCTGCGAGCATATAGTTAACCGTACCATGATGAATCTTTTCGGCTGTGGACGGTCAGTATCCGCACATATAGAGAGAAAGAAAAGTAAACTGGACTATTCTTTGGAAACTGCTCCTACTGAGGAAGATGTGAAGCGATTAGAAGAAGCTGTAAATGATGTGATTGCGCAAGGATTGGATGTTACCACAGAATTCATCACGCAGGAAGAAGCACAAGGACGCTTTGACTTGAAACGACTGCCTGAAGATGCTTCGGAAACTGTACGCATAGTGAAAGTAGGCAATTATGACGAATGTCTTTGTTTGGGAACGCATGTAAAGAATACTTCTGAAGTAGGAACTTTCAAAGTCATCAGCCACGACTGGAATGAAGAAGCCAAACGGTGGAGAATGCGTTTCAAACTGCAATAATATCATTTTAAAAGGCACATATATGAAGAAAATCATCTTATCCATCTTTATTATGATGGGACTGGCAAATCTCTCACATGCCCAACAAGGATATCAAAATCCAATCATTCCGGGCTTCCATCCGGACCCGAGTGTTTGCCGCGTTGGCGAAGACTATTATCTGGTCAACAGCAGTTTCTGTTATTTCCCCGGAGTACCCCTGTTTCATAGTAAGGATTTGGTCAACTGGGAACAGATAGGGAATTGCCTGACACGGGAATCACAGGTAAAGTTAACCAATGCCGGCACATGGGGCGGAATCTATGCCCCTACCATCCGATACAATGAGGGAGTGTTTTACATGATTACCACCAATGTTTCGGACAAGGGGAATTTCCTGGTTCACACCACTGACCCACGTGGTGAATGGTCAGAACCTGTTTGGATAAAGCAAGGAGGTATTGATCCATCCCTTTATTTTGAAGATGGAAAGTGCTATTTGGTCAGCAATCCGGATGTAGGCAT
>OHRL01001688.1_pt1 | contig 11113 bp, 8 predicted proteins | sample 1578331 | NCBI WGS metagenome assembly OHRL01 (sample SAMEA3879608, study PRJEB24766) | human gut metagenome | biome: human-associated habitat; feature: feces | place: USA | collected 1985/1987
TTATTAATGAAAATGTATACGGTTAATCTTTCATTCATTCACATATTTAAATCCCGTTGACCGTCGGGTAAATTAATAGGAGGATTTCTAAATGTCTAAAGAAGAACAGGTAACACAACTTACGGAACATATGGCTAAGTTTATTGCTCATGTTGCAAAGAAACTTCCAGATGATGTTATTGCAAAACTGGAGGAGCTTCGTGATAAAGAAGACAGCCCTCTTTCCAAAACAATCTATGATACTATGTTTAAAAATCAGGAACTGGCGGTAAAGCTGAATCGTCCAAGTTGTCAGGATACCGGAGTATTACAGTTCTGGGTAAAATGTGGTACAAAGTTCCCATTAATCGGAGAGCTTGAAGCACTCTTAAAAGATGCTGTTGTAAAAGCAACATTTAAAGCGCCATTACGTCACAACAGTGTTGAGACATTCGATGAGTACAACACAGGTAAGAACGTTGGTAAAGGAACACCTACTGTATTCTGGGATATTGTACCAAACAGTGACAAATGTGAAATCTATACATACATGGCAGGCGGCGGATGTACCCTTCCAGGAAAAGCAATGGTTCTTATGCCAGGTGAAGGATACGAAGGTGTAACAAAATTCGTTCTCGATGTTATGACAAGCTACGGATTGAATGCATGTCCTCCGCTTCTTGTAGGTGTAGGTGTAGCAACTTCTGTAGAAACAGCAGCTCTGCTTTCCAAGAAAGCTCTGATGCGTCCGATCGGCTCTCACAATGCTAACGAAAGAGCTGCAAAGATGGAAAACCTTCTGGAAGACGGAATCAACTCAATCGGCCTTGGACCACAGGGAATGGGCGGAAAATACTCAGTAATGGGTGTAAATATCGAGAACACAGCCCGTCATCCATCTACAATCGGTGTAGCCGTAAACGTAGGCTGCTGGAGCCACAGACGCGGACACATTGTTTTTGATAAGGACCTTAACTATACAATCACAACACATTCGGGGGTGGAATTATAATGGTAGAGAGAATTAATGGAAAAACAATTTTAACAACACCAATCTCAGCAGAGGATCTTAAAGGAATAAAAATCGGAGATATTGTATACTTAAATGGAAGCATGACAACATGCCGTGACGTAGCACACCGACGTCTCGTTGAGGAGGGAAGAGAGCTTCCGGTAGACGTAAGAAACAATGCTATTTTCCATGCAGGACCAATCATCCGTCCACTCGAGAATGACAAATTTGAGATGGTATCTGTTGGACCGACAACAAGTATGCGTATGGAGAAATTCGAGTACGAGTTCGTAAAAGAGACCGGCGTACGTGTTATCATCGGAAAAGGTGGTATGAAAGAGAATACAGAGCGTGCATGTAAAGAGTTCGGTGCCATTCACTGCGTATTCCCGGCAGGAAATGCAGTAGTAGCCGCAACAGAAGTTGAGGAAATCGTCCGCGCAGAGTGGAGAGATCTCGGAATGCCTGAGACACTCTGGAACTGCCGTGTGAAAGAGTTTGGCCCACTTATCGTATCTATAGATGCAGAGGGTAACAACTGGTTCGAGCAGCAGAAAGTTGAGTTCAACAAGAAAAAGGATGCAGCAACAGAGGAAATCTGCAAGCAGGTAGGATTCATCAAATAGTTGCCGGAGCCTGGTATCAAATTTATTTAGAACCCAATTGCCATGAAAGTATTCTGGCAAAATATATACCCGCAGAATGCGGGAGAAAACATAAAAAAATATAATTTTTCGCGCAAAGGCTCTCACATAATTCGACTATTATGTGGGAGCTTTTAGATATATGAAATTAGAATAGTATGATAATCATTTCCATAGGATATTAAAATAAATTACTGCAATAAAAAAGATTATTGCCGGTAACTAAAAAAGAGAGGAATAAATGATAATGAAGCAATTCCTGAGAAAAACAATGAAAAATGTAGCAGCCTACGTGGAACTTTTTCTGTCGGCAGTACTGGTGTTTGTGATAGTGGTGCTTATTATAAAGCTTATAGGGCAGTGCTTTTTTGATATATGGCATGATAAAATTAAACTGGAGTATTACATGGAATATATCATGTCGCTTGCAATCGGCGTGGAGTTTGTGAAAATGCTCTGTACTCATAAGCCGGGTACAATCATAGAGGTGCTTTTGTTTGCAACAGCCAGGCAGATGATCGTGGAGCATCTCAATGTATATGAGACACTTGTCGGAATAGGTGCGATAGCGGCGCTTTTTGCCATCAGAAAATTCCTTTTCTGCAGCTTTGATGAGGCAGACCACATGATATGCCGTGGCAGCCAGACGGTAGCGAGGGCGAATTTTATTTCCGGAACAAATATACCGGAGGAAAAGACAAAGCTGCTTAGAGATGTGATAAGCGAAAAATTGCAGGATGAGGGTAAAAATGTGTCAATCGGAGCCTGTGTGTATTACCAGGATTGTGCGCTCAGAGTTGATAATGTGAAGCAGGGCGTTGTCACAAGAGTCGAGGTAATTAAAAATCTGTAGATAAAAAGAGGATCAGCACATCTGTGCTAATCCTCTTTTTGCTACTCCAGATTAAGTTTCTTTGTCATTTCTTACAAAAATGTAAGATACGAGGTCGAAATGTAAGCTGATTCGATAGCATACATTCCGGCATTTTGTTATTATAATCACATGAAGCAGCAACAATGTAAGTTGTGAAGCCGATTATGACGTCATATTTAAAATAAATGCAACAAAAATAGAAGTTTAAATAACACTTTGAAATCATCGTAAAGGAGCATTGAAATGGCAATCTTAGAAGTAAGTAACCTCAAAAAAATATATACCACCAGATTTGGCGGCAATCAGGTACAGGCATTGAAAAACATCAATTTCTCTGTAGAGGAAGGTGAGTATGTGGCAATCATGGGAGAGTCCGGCTCAGGAAAGACGACACTTTTAAATATTCTCGCGGCACTTGATAAGCCGACAGCGGGAGAGGTACTCTTAAATGGAAAGAACCTTGTCTCATTGAAGGAAAAGGAGATATCTGCCTTCAGACGTGAGCATCTGGGCTTCGTATTTCAGGATTTTAATCTGCTTGACAATTTTTCACTGAAGGACAATATCTTTTTACCGCTTGTGCTGTCAGGTGTGGATTATAGGGATATGGAAAAAAGGCTTGCACCTATAGCTTCGCTGCTTGGAATTGAAAAGCTGCTTAATAAATATCCATATGAGGTGTCAGGAGGACAGAAGCAAAGGGCAGCAGTGGCACGTGCGATAATAACAAATCCCGAATTAATTTTGGCAGATGAGCCAACAGGAGCACTGGATTCAAAGGCAACAGACAGTCTGCTTAGGCTGTTCAACAGGATAAACGAGGACGGACAGACCATTCTCATGGTGACACACAGCACAAAGGCTGCAAGTCATGCCAACAGGGTGCTTTTCATAAAGGACGGTCAGGTGTTTCATCAGATTTACCGTGGCAATCTTACAAATGACGAGCTCTATGTGAAGATTCAGGATGCACTTATGCTGATTACGACAGGTGGTGAGAAGCATGAATAAAATATATAGCAGGCTGGCATTTACAAATATAAAAAATAATAAGACACTCTATATGCCTTACATTATATCGGGAATGGTCATGATAGCCATGTTTTATGTGATGATGTTTCTAAACAACTCAAAGGGACTTGGCAAGGTGCCGGGTGCGGATGTATTGGTGGATATAATGGGGCTTGGATGCGGAATAATAGCGGTTTTTTCATATATATTTCTGTTTTATACAAACAGCTTTATCATCAAAAGGCGCAAGAAAGAGGTAGGAATATACAATATTCTTGGCATGGAAAAACGTCATATAGCGAGAGTTTTGATAATTGAGACACTTACCGTAGTACTCGCAGCAATAGTATCCGGAATTATAGCCGGGATTTTATTTTCTAAGCTGATGATTATGTTTCTTTATAGAATTATAAATATTAAAGCACAAATTAATTTCGCTGTATCTACCGGCGCTGTCGTAAATACAATACTTATTTTTGGAGTGCTGTATTTTCTTACTCTTATCTATAACCTGATGCAGGTGAAGCTTACTAATCCGATAGAGCTGCTTCGCGGTGGCAATGTCGGTGAGAAAGAGCCAAAGAGCAAATGGCTTATCGCTATAATCGGACTAGGCTGTCTTGCCGGGGGATATTATATTGCGATTACCACAAAGAGCCCTCTCCAGGTGCTTTCACTGTTCTTTGTCGCAGTGCTGCTTGTCATCATCGGAACGTATCTTTTATTTATTTCAGGAAGCATTGTGATACTTAAGGCACTCAGGAAAAACAAGAAGTTTTACTATAATAAAAAGCATTTTGCGGCGGTTTCAGGAATGATTTACAGAATGAAGCAGAATGCGGGCGGACTAGCGAGTATATGCGTGCTTTCCACAATGGTGCTGGTTGTTGTTTCCACAACCGTGAGTATGTATGCGGGCATGGAGGGAGAACTTAAGCAGAGATATCCTTCGGATATCAGTGTATATAGCTGGTATAAGGAAGTGCCGGATGATGTGAATCTGGATGATGCACTTAAAGAAGCTGCTGCAGATTCGGATAAAATAATAGCTGACTCTGCTTGTAATGTTAAAGACAGCAAAAGCTACACTTATTTTAGCTGGACAGTGTTTAGAGAGGGGACAGAGTTTAAGCCGGTGTTAAGTTTCGATAACGATATTTCCCTGTTGTATTTTGTCACAGGAGATGAAATTGATGAGATGGAGACCGGCTTTAAAGAGAGTCTGAATAAAAAAATCCCACAGCTTGATACCGGTTCGGTGGCTGTTTATGGAACAGAAAAGTTTAATGGCGATATAATTAATCTGTTGGGCAAAGAATTTAAAGTAGCTGCGGCAGAAAAAACTGCTGTAAGTAAAGACAGCTATATGTCCTCTATGTATAGTGGTGTGTACTATGTAGTGGTAGACAGCAAGGCAACACTTACAGAGATATTTAACCTGAACAGCTCGCTGGGAGGGGATAGTGTGCCGACTATGCTCAACAATGAAATTGATTATAATCTGTATGGCAGCAGTGAGGATAAGCTTGCTGTGGCAAAGGCTCTGGATAAGCATTTTGAGGAAAATAGTGTAAAATCAGATGTGTCAGGCTTCTATGAGGAAAGCCGTGATGCTAACAGAGAACAGATTTATGTATTGTATGGTGGTCTGTTCTTTATCGGAATATTCCTTGGAACGATGTTTCTTATGGTTACTGTGATGATTATTTTCTATAAGCAGATTTCAGAGGGCTATGATGACAAAGCACGCTATGAGATTATGGAGAAGGTAGGCATGAGCAATGACGAGGTGAAGAAATCCATTACTTCACAGGTGCGTATGGTATTTTTCCTGCCGATTATCCTTGCAGCGTGTCATCTTGCAGCAGCATTTCCTCTGCTTCGCAGACTGCTTGTCATGTTTAATCTGACGGATGTTAAGCTTATTGTGATCTGTATGATTGCTACGCTTTTTGTGTTTATGGTCATATACTATATTGTTTTCAAGATTACTTCGAGAGCATACTACAGGATTGTGGGAAACCAGATTTAGGGGTTTCATATGAATTATGAATGCGCTATAATAGGACATAGCAATGATGCATAAGAATATAGAGCGAGAGGAACAAGCAGTATGAGTATGACAGAAACAATTAAACTATACGACAGGGATGCATATGCCATAGAGTTTGAGGCAGATATTATATCCTGCGAGCAGAACAAGGCAGATGATAAGCAGTTTGATATAATATTAAATCAGACTTTATTTTTCCCGGAGGAAGGCGGACAGAGCCCGGACATGGGAATACTTGGTGGCTACAGGGTCGTTGATGTGCAGATTAAGAATGGAGTCATTACTCATACGGTGGATATTTCCGCAGGTGATTGCTGCATAATGGGCAAAGAAGAGGCTCAGACAGAAAAGAAGACTGATGGACAGATTATAGGTATGGAGTGCGCTTCTGAGAAAGCGGAGCTTGCAGCAGGCGTCCATGTACATGGCAAAATAGACTGGCAGCATCGTTTTTACAATATGCAGCAGCACAGTGGAGAGCATATTTTTTCGGGAATCGTCCACCGCAGGTTTGGTTTTGAGAATGTGGGCTTTCATCTGAGTGATTCTGTAGTGACAATGGATTTCAGTGGAGTGATTTCACCGGAGGATATAGCAGAGGTGGAGCATGAGGTAAATGTAGCCATTTCAAAAAATATTCCGATAGAGGTGACATATCCGTCAAGGGATGAGCTTGCGCAGCTGGAGTACAGAAGTAAAATCGAGATTGAAGGACAGGTCAGAATAGTGACAGTGCCGGGGTATGATGTGTGTGCATGCTGTGCGCCGCATGTGAAGCGCACCGGCGAGATTGGCATGCTTAAGGTTATGAATTATCAGAATTATAAAGGAGGCGTCAGAATCAGCATCCTTTGTGGTTTCAGGGCACTGGAGGCTTTCAGACAAAAGTGCGACATTATCTCAGAGCTCATGGGGATATTTACCACAAATCAGGAGGCTATTGTGGATAACGTCACAAAGCTTAAGGCAGTAAACCAGTCACTTAAGTCAGAGCTTGGCACTGCAAAGTCAGCGCTTTTGGATTATAAGGTTGCAGAGCTTCCTGCTGATACGGACAATGCAGTATTGTTTGAGGACGGCATTGATACGAATACAGCAAGAAATTGCGTCAATGGCCTTGTGGAGAAATATAGTGGCTTTATTATCGGAAGCAAGAATGCAGACTGCAATACAGTTGCCGCAGCACTGAGGAACAAGCTGGGCGCCAGAGGCGGTGGTAAGCCGGTTATGGTGCAGGGCTCTGTCAAGGCAGCAAAGAGCGAGATTGAGGAAGTGCTAAAAGAGGTGCTTTAACTTTTTGAAAATATAGTTTGTGGGACGGATTAATAACACAAAAGCGGTTTCAGGACATTGCATCCTGAAACCGCTTTTATTGTAAAAATTATATCCAAAGATAATTATTTGTTAGATCTTCTCCAAATGTGCATCTTCTCAGCCTCTTTGATGAGCTCATCACGGAAATCAGGATGAGCAACTGAGATGATTGCCTCTGCCTTCTGCCATGTAGAAAGACCCTTTACATTTACCATACCATACTCTGTAACGATATAGTGAGTGTTGGCTCTTGTGTCAGTAACGACAGAACCCTCTACAAGAGTAGGACGGATACGTGAGTGAACTACTCCCTGCTTGTCGGTGAAAGTTGAAGAGCAGCAGATAAAGCTCTTTCCACCGTTTGACATATATGCACCGAGAACGAAATCAAGCTGTCCGCCGGCACCACTGATGTGCTTTGTGCCTGAGCTCTCTGAGCTGATCTGTCCGAAGAGGTCAAGGTCTACACAGTTATTGATTGAGATGAAATTGTCAAGTGCGGCAATATTCTTGATATCATTTGTGTAGCTTACCGGGGCACTCATGAGCTCAGGATTCTCATCGAGGTAATCGTACATCTTCTTGGTTCCGGCACCGAAGCCGTAAGCCTGACGATAACGGTCGATGTTTTTCTTTGCTCCTGTGATTTTTCCGGCTTTTGCGATGTCAACGAATGCGTCAACATACATCTCTGTGTGGACACCGAGATCCTTGAGGTCTGACTCAGCGATGAGTGAGCCTACTGCGTTTGGCATTCCGCCGATACCGAGCTGGAGACAGGCACCGTTTGGAATCTGGTCAACGATAAGCTCTGCAACCTTCTTGTCTACATCTGTTGCAGGACCACCGGCACCAAGCTCTCCGATTGCAGGGTTGTCACCCTCAACAATGTAAGAAACCTGTGAAATATGTACATTGGCCTCTGAACCGCCGTGACAGCGAGGCATGTTTTCATTGACCTCAACGATGATTTTCTTTGAAGTCTCGCATACAGCACCGAGGTGAGATGCGTTAGGACCAAAGTTGAAGTATCCGTGTGAATCCATCGGTGCAACCTGGAACATAGCGACATCGTCAGGTGTTGTTGAATCTCTATAATAACGAGGAAGCTCTGAGTAACGGATTGGTGAGTAGAAAGAACAGCCTCTCTTGATAAGCTTTCTCTCATAACCGCCCATGTGCCATGAGTTCCATGTGAAGTGTTCGCCGGCATCCTCACGCTCGAAAATGGCAAGTGGCTTAAGCAAAATACCACCACGTACATTGACATCCTTAAGTTCATCTGTTCTTCTGGCAAGTGCCTTGTCGAGGGCATCAGGTGTGCCTGTGCACCAGCCGTAGTCAACCCAGTCGCCTGATTTGACAATCTTTACTGCCTCATCTGCTGAGACAAGTTTCTGCTTGTACTCTTCTAAAAAGCTCATAAAATCCTCCTTAGATACCTAAAATGATAGTAGCAAAAAGCTACGTTAAAAAAATAACAAACCCTATAATCTCTATATTATCACTTTAGAGAGGATTTTACAAGTTGGTAAATGCTGGTAGAGACTTTTATATGACAGCCTTTGCTAGTCACCCTCCGGAAGCATCCATTCCTCAGCCTGCTTCTGGTAATCGGCCGCCTGGCTGCGCAGTGAATCAATCAGCTCCTTATCGCCTTTAAATACATTCCTTGATTTAGGAGGAAGCGAATCAAGCTTTTTCTGCTTCTCATCAGCCCATCTTGAGTAGCACTCAGACAGGGCATGAAGCGCCTTGCCACCGCCGCACTCCACATCGAGTACCGGCTTTGTCTCGAATGCAGCGTTGTAATACCACAGGCTTGCCTCCTCATAGTCTGCCTTGTCGAAATAGTACGCACCGAGCTCACAGCACACCTCGCTGCAGCCATCAACTGCTACATTTTTTAGGGCAACAGAAAAAAATTTGTCATAGTCGCCATTCATGCGATAGTAGCGTGATAGCACGCAGGTGGATTCGATGTCGGGGCTGTTACGGTATTCACCCTGAAAATATGGCAGGGCATTGGTAAAATCCTCGGGGCTTCCGCATTTTAAAAGCTCCTTGGCATACATAGTCGCTATACTTTTTGGCAGGGTGCCGTTTCTTTCAAAGGAGCGCTTGAATATGGTAAAATCACGTTTGCCGTGAGTGCCCTGCGGCAGATGTTGTATACAGATATCGCTGTCATAGACTACAGGCTCTAAGCGAACCGTTTCGTGCACCGGATTAATCCATGTAAACGTGCGAAGCCTCTTGAACAGCTTCGGGCGATACTCTGAGGATGAATTTTGCACTGTGTTGAATTTGCTTGGAGTAATGTATTTCATCTGGACAATCTCAATTTCCGGCAGCAGCGCAGCCTTAAGCATCATGAAACGCCTGCGGTTGGTATCGTCGAGCACCTCGTCGGCATCAGGTGCATATATGTATTCCTGCGTAGCCTTGGAAAACGAAAAATTCCTGGCCGCAGCAAAATCATCGCACCATGAGAAATCATAGATTTTGTCCGTATACCGTGCAGCTATCTCCTTTGTGCTGTCCGTCGAGCCGGTGTCCACTATGATGATTTCATCCATCAGCCCTTTGAGACTGTTCAGGCATCGTTCGAGCACCTCTTCTTCATTTTTGACTATCATGCATAAGCTAATTGTAATCATATTTATCTCCATTTACCGGTCGGATGTTATAATTGTTTTTGTAACGATTCAGAACCACCCCACACACATTCGCAAAAACGCACGATACTCGTGCTTTCTCGTTGCTACGCAACTAATTTTGCTCATATGTGTGGGGGTGGCTCTATTCGAGCCACTTTGAGAACAAGAAAATCTGCTGCTTACATGCAAGCATGACACATCAGCTTTTTTGTTCTCAGTGGTTCTGAATAGTTACGATTATATTATAATATATATCGGCATGTTTTGCAGAAATATTTGTGTATTGTAAATATTGCCGGGATTTCATATAATTGAAATGGAATGTCGACAGATAAACTTATTTCTAAAGGCTATAGAATTTCAGATAAACTATATAATCAGATTTTAGCAAGGAATAATGAAGTAATTTAGAAGAGGAACAAACATGGAAAATCATACAATTGTAACACTGAAAAAAGGCGAAGGACGCACTATAAAAGCAGGCGGCGCATGGATTTTTGACAATGAAATAGACACAATCACAGGCACATTTACGAACGGAGACATTGTTGTGGTGCACGATTTCGACGGATATCCGATGGGGCGCGGCTTCATAAACCAGAATTCAAAAATCCGTATCAGAATGATGACAAGAAAAGCAGACCAGCTGATTGATGACAATTTCCTCAGGATGAGAGTGCAAAATGCCTGGGATTATCGCAAGCAGGTGATGGCAGGAGGCAATGATAATGTGCCTGATTTAAACTGCTGTCGTGTGATATTTGGCGAGGCTGATTTCCTGCCGGGTATTACAGTGGACAAATACGCAGATGTGCTTGTGGTGGAGTGTCTTGCACTTGGAATGGAGCAGTTTAAGGTGAAAATCGTTGAACTGTTAAAGGAAGTGCTGGCGGCGGACGGAATAAATATTCGTGGAGTATACGAGCGCAGTGATGCAAATGAGCGCAAAAAAGAAGGTCTTCCTAAGGTAAAAGGCTTTATAGGAGCTGAGTTTGACACAAATGTGGAGATAGTAGAAAACGCAGTTCACTATATGGTCGATGTGGAAAATGGACAGAAAACAGGCTTCTTCTTAGACCAGAAGTATAACAGGCTTGCTATGCAGCGCATCTGCAAGGGGAAAAGAGTGCTCGACTGCTTCACGCACATGGGCACATTTGCCCTCAATGCAGGAATTGCGGGGGCAAGTGAGGTCACAGGACTTGATATATCAGAGTATGCGGTTAAGCAGGCTACAGAAAATGCGAAGAGAAATAATCTCTCAGACACAGTGAAGTTTCGCGTTGCAAATGTGCTGGATGAGCTGCCACGGCTCGCTGCAGACGGTGAAAAATATGACGTAGTCATTCTGGATCCTCCGGCATTTACAAAATCCAGAAGTTCTGTAAAAAATGCCGTTAAAGGTTACAGAGAGATCAATCTGCGTGCTATGAAGCTGGTCAAAGACGGCGGTTTTCTTGCTACTTGTTCCTGTTCTCACTTTATGACATACGAGCTGTTTACGAAAACGATCGGTCAGGCAGCCCGCAGCGCTCATAAGCGTTTAAGGCAGGTGGAATACAGAAC
>OHRL01001689.1_pt1 | contig 11110 bp, 10 predicted proteins | sample 1578331 | NCBI WGS metagenome assembly OHRL01 (sample SAMEA3879608, study PRJEB24766) | human gut metagenome | biome: human-associated habitat; feature: feces | place: USA | collected 1985/1987
CCGCCGCACAGCGAGAGGAAGCCCGCCGTGAAGCCGGACACCAGAAACACGAACAGCGCCTTGAGCACATCCAGCACCAGTGCCTGCCGGGGGCCCATGAAGAACAGGGCGTACATGACCACGATGTTGGCAAGGCCCAGCTTCATGCCCGGCAAAAGCCCCGGGATGACCAGCGTGCCCTCGATGAAGGAAAGCGCCATGGCCAGCGCAAACAGCAGGCCGGACAAGGCAATGTGCCGTGTTTTTTGATAGTTGCGGTGATTTTTAGGCATAGAGGATACGCTCCTTTATTCTTCGGGCTGCTGCGTCTGCTCGTAGGCTTCCTGCTCTTCCATGGCGGCTTCCCATGCGGCAAAAAGTTCCTCCTGATGGAAGCGCAGGTCGCTCAGCTCATCGCTTTTCTGGCGCAGCAGGTCGGGGTCGTTGTACACCTCCGGGGAGTTGATCTCGTTGTCCAGCTCCACCTCGCGTGCACCGCAGGCTTCCATCTCATCCTCGCAGGCCTTGATCTTGGCGCGCAGCTCGGCGCGGCGGCGGCGCTGCTCCTTGCCGTAGCCAGTCTTGACGGGCTCGGTAGCCTTCTGCGCAGTCTGCACCGGGGCGGCACGTCCCATCAGGGCATCGTAGCTGGGGTAAAGCACCGCCTTGCCGTCCTCAAGATAGAGGATGGGACAGGCCAGACTGTTCATCAGGTGACGGTCGTGAGTGACCAGCAGCAGCGTGCCGGTGTAGGCCATCAGTGCTTCGGTCAGGTTTTCGCGGGTGTAGATGTCCAAATGGTTGGTGGGATCGTCCAGAAACAGCAGGTTCGGCCGTTCCAGCACGATCTCCGCAAAGCGCAGACGCGCCAGTTCGCCGCCGGACAATGCTTCGCAGGGCTTGAACACGGTATCGCCCCGGAACCCCAGCTTTGCAAGGTGGCTGCGCACCTCCAGCTCGGTCATGCGGGGGTACTTATTCCAGATTACATCAATGACCCTGCCCTGCCCCAGACGGTTCTGCTGCTGAGCAAAAATGCTGGGACGCGCCCCGGTGCCCAGCCGCACCATGCCACCGGAGGGGCGGCGCTTGCCATCCAGCACCTGCATCAGGGTGGATTTGCCCGCACCGTTGGGGCCGGCAATGATGAGCCGCTGCCCGCGGCAGACCGTATAGGTAAAGGGTTCCAGCAGGGTGCGCTCCCCGATCTTGATGCTGAGATTTTTCAGCATCACCAGCTCATTCCACGGTTCTACGTCATATTCAAAGCGGAATTTCAGCTGGTTGGTCTCGTCCTTGGGTGCCTCGGTGATCTCCAGCTTTTCCAGCTGCTTGCGGCGGCTCTGCGCCATTTTGGTGGTGGAAGCGCGCACAAGGTTGCGGTCCACATAGTCCTGCAGTTTTTCAGCCAGTGCCACATCGGCATCGTGCTGCTTCTGGCGCAGGGCATCGGCGGCTTCCTTCTGGGGCAGATAGGCCGAGAAGTTACCCTTGTAGGTGGTCATGGTCTGGAAGGAGACCTCCCAGATCTTGGTACAGACATTGTCGAGGAAATAGCGGTCGTGGCTGACCACAAGGACCGCACCGGAGTAGCCCTTGAGGTAGCTTTCCAGCCATTCCATCGTGGCAAAATCCAAGTGGTTGGTCGGCTCGTCCAGAATAAGGACATCCGGCTTTTCCAGCAAGAGCTTTGCCAGACGCAGACGGGTCAGCTCACCGCCGGACAGAACGCCCACGTTCTTGCCCCATGTATCCTGCGCAAAGCCCATGCCGGACAGCACCTTTTTGATGTTGACGTCCATGTTGTAGCCGTCGGCCGCGTCGATGATGTTTTGCAGCGCATCGTGCTTTTCCAGCAGCGAAGGGTCATTTGGCGCGGCCGCCATCTTCTTTTCCAAGATCTGCATCTGGGCCATCGCGTCCAGCACAGGGGCAAAGGAAGAGCGCATCTCCCCGTAAATATCAAGTGTCGTGTCAAGCTTTGCGTTCTGTTCCAGATAGCCCAGCGTCACGCCATGGGTCACACTGAATTCCCCGTCATAGTCGGTGTAAACGCCGGTCAGGATCTTGAGGAGCGTCGTCTTGCCCGCGCCGTTCTGACCCACGATGCCGATGCGGTCTTCCTTTTCTACACTGGCGCTCACGTCGTGCAGGACGACCTTTTCGCCAAAGCTCTTTCCGAGTTTTTCCAAATGAATCAGCATAATAATCTTCCGTGTTCTTTTCCAGTAGGGGTGGATACGGACGTCCCGCCGCCGTTACGGCTGATGGCGGCGGTGCTTGAGGCCAAGGTTCGCCAGTTCTTCCGGCTCCATCACCAGAGGATACAGCTCTTCCAGTGAGGCGATCTCGTAGGTGGGTGTCACCTTGCCCGGGTTCTCCGCATGGCCGGGATTGAACCAGCAGGTGTCAAGACCTGCATTCACGCCGCCCTGAATGTCGCTGGTGAGGCTGTCGCCCACCACCAGAACGTGCTCCCGGTTTTCCACGCCCAGTGCGCGAAGAGCGGCGTCAAAGATGCGGCGACTGGGCTTTTCGCTGTCCAGCTTCTCAGAGACAAAGACGTCCTCAAGGTAGTTCCGGATGCCCGACTCCGCCACCCGGCGGCTCTGTACCTTCTCGAAGCCGTTGGTCACGACCGCCAGCGTCGCCACCTCCGAAAGCTCGTCTAGGACATCCAGCACATTGGAGGTCATCAGGTCGGGGTGGGTGGACAGGCGCTCGAGGTAGCAGCGGTTCATCTCCACGCCATCGCCTGCTGCATTGATGGCCTTGAGGAAGCGGGTAAAACGCTCCCCCATCAGCTTATCGCGGCGGATCTGGCCTTTTTCCAGCTGACGCCACAGCTCTTCGTTGATGGTGCGGTAGGTCTGCACCGTCTCGGCGTCCGGCTCGATGCCATATTCCACCAGCGTTTCAGCCAGAGCCTTGCTTTCGGCAGCGTCGAAATTCAGAAGCGTATTGTCCGCATCGAAGAGGATGCAATAGTATTTTGCCATTTGTCTTTCCCTTCTCTATCATTTTTTCGTGCAGCCCGCCGCTCAAAAGCGGACGCGGCAACGGCTGCGGTTTGAGAACAGCGAGAAGCCAGCCCCGCCCGGCAGAGCTGGCTTCTCGTAATTTTTATCCTTCCAGCGTCATTTCATAAGCTTCCTCGTCAGACTGCTCCGGTAGATTGCCGCCACAGTCCGGCTCCGGCTTACAGGAGCACTCTTTTGCGATGCACTTCGCCATCTGCTCCTCCGTCACGCCGTTCTCGATATTCTCCCAGTCCATGTCGTAGTAATCCACGTTGCCGTCCGTCACATCTTCTGCACCGGGCAGCCCGGGAACTCGCATTTCTTCACAGACCATCGGCTCGCCTCCTCTCGGCCCAGCCTATGCAGCCGGACGCAGAAGGGTGAAACTTATTCTGCCTTGCTCTCGGTTTCCTTGCTGGCAGAGGCCTCGGACTTGGATTCCGCCTTGGACTCCGAGCTGGACTCGGCTTTGGACTCCGGCTTCGATTCCGACTCTGCCTTGGAACTGCCCGACGTGCTGGACGATGCAGACGAGGAGCTGCTGGTGCTGTGGGAGGAGCTGCTGCCGGAACTGCCAGAAGACGAGCTGCTGGAACTGCCCGAGCTTGCAGAGGAAGACGAAGCGGATGTACTGCCGGAAGAACCGGCATTGGACGAGGACGAGCTGCTGGCAGGAGCAGACTCGCTGGACACACCGCTGCCGATGGTGATGGTCAGGGTGTTGCTGCTCACCTTGCAGTCGTTATAGGTGACGACTGCGTGGATCTTGTAGGAGGCGTTGACCATCGAGCTGTCCACCACAACGGTGATGGTGGATTTGCCCGCCGCCTGCGTGACCTCCTGCCCATTGGCGTACCAGCGCAGGTGTTCGGCCTTGGCATACTTGCCGCTGAGGTTGGCCTTGAAGGTATAGGAGCTGCCCACAGCCCCCTTGCCCTCGCTGGTGATGTGGACGGACGCAGCGCCAAACACCGCCGTAACATCCAGATTCTGCTTGAAATCGGTATCGGTGCGGGTCTTGCTGGTGAGACCGTCGCTCCACTTGACGAAGACATAGCCGTCCGCCGGGACAGCCGTCACCGTGATGGACTTGCTGGGGTCGGTGACGGTATAGGTCACAGAGTTGTTGCCGGTATCGCCGCCCACACTCAGGGTGCCGCCGCCGTTCTTGTCCACATGGTAGTGGGCCTCGAACTTCTTGCCCTCGCTGGAGCTGGTGCTCTCACTGCTGCTCGAGCTTTCGGAACTGCTGGCGCTTTCGCTCAGGCTCCCGCTGGAGCTTGCAGCCTCCGAACTGGGCGCGGCCACTGCGGAGCTGGGGTTGGAGACATACTCCATCGTGCGGGTGGGGATGTTGTTGGTGTCCGGGCGGCGGTCATCGGTCTGACAGGCGTGGGTGCGGATATAATTCAGCACAGCTTTGAGGCCGACGCTCTTGAGGTGGATGTCGCCGCTGGTATAATAGTCCGCGATGCCGTAGCCGTCGCTGCCTTTGAGAGCCTCGGCAGAGTTGAGGAAACGGACTCCCAGCTGCTCGCACATATTCAGAAGAGCCATATTGAAGTCGTCGATCTTGGACTGGTCCATGTGGGGATAGTTGGAGTGATCGACCGGGACAGGCGGCACGGTGTTCACGATGATGTCGGTATAGGGGTAGCTCTGCTGGACGGCTTGAACCAGCGCCGTATAGTGGGCGATGAAGTCCGAGACTTCCATGCCAGTGTCGTTGGTGCCGAAGGTCATGACCACCCGGCGGGGCTTCATCATGGCTACAGCCTGCGGGATGGTGTAGTGGTTCGAATCTTTCTTAAAGGTAACGATGCCCTCGTTGAGCGCCGCCTGCGTACCGATGCCCTCCTTCGCGCAGAACTGCTGCAGCGAGATGAGGCCGTTGTTGTAGAGGCGGACGGTATTGGAGTCGCCCAAGAAAAGGATGTCGTTCAGGTAATCCGCACCGGCGTCGGCGGTCTCAGTCAGCAGGGCGGCAGAGGCGTTGTCGATCTGGTAATGGCTCGACAGGTCTTCGCCCGGAGCGGGGTCTGCCGCCGACTCAGAGACCGAGGGCGCAGGGGCGTCGCCGCCCTTTTTCAAGAGCGCGGTCGTGATGCCGAAGGTCAGCAGCACGGCCAGAACACAGAGAATGCAGACCAGAACGGCCCGCTTCTGCATGAGAGTCATATTTTCTTTTTCCGATTGCATTTTTCGACTCATAAACACGATTCCTCTCGTTCAGGAATGGGAAAGCTCGTCCACAGGGCGGAGGATCCATTCCGTCAACTCCTTGCAGTCTGCGGCCATAAAGACCGGTGCAAAGGGCGTGACCTCCTCCCTGCTGCCGTAACCGTACAGCACCGCGGCGGCGTCCAGCCCGCAGTTCCTTGCGCCCTGCATATCGTCGCGGCGGTCGCCGACCATCAGAACCCGCTTGCCCTGCATGACCGGCTGGTCGAGGACATGACGGATGACGTCCGTCTTGTTGTCACGGCTCTCGTCCATTGACGCGCCGCCCACGAACGAGAAGTAGGAGGAAAGCCCCTGCTCTTCCAGAATGGGCGTCACGACATGGGTAGGCTTGCAGGTGGCCGTGCAGAGGGTCAGCCTTGCGGCCTTGAGGCGGTCCAGCATCTCCACCACGCCGGGGTAAACATCCCCCTCATGGCTGCCCTTGACGGCATAACTCGTGCGGTAGCGCTCGGTGGCCTCCTCGATCTTGGCGGGATCCGAGAAATGCTCGCCAAAGCTCTTGCGGAGGGGCGGGCCGATGTAGCGGTTCAGGTCGCTCCGGGTGACATCCACGCCCATCGCCTTAAAAACTTCTTCCAGTGTATTGAGAATGCCGGGGGCGGAATCAATGAGCGTACCGTCCACGTCAAACAGGATCGCATCGTAGTGCAGCAAGGTCAGGTTCCCCTTTCTCTTAGATAAACACTATATAGTATAGCACAGATTTCGATATTCAGCAATTCCAACAAAACACTTTTCAGACTTTTATACATATTTTTATGCAGGTCCCCGCTGCACGAGCGCTCCCGACGCCGGGCATTCGCTCTGTATTTCCCGGGAACGGTAAGGCCCCTCTGCGCAGTCCGTCCTGCACAGAAGGGCCTTTTGTCCGTTTTTACTTTCTCATCTCACCTGACATCAGCTCTCGGTGGTGGTGCAGGTGTTGTTCTCCGTCGAGGGATAGTAGAGGTTGTTGGCGATAAATTCCAGCTTCTCCTTCAGCACCAGCTCAAGATTCGCCACGGCGTGGACCATGTTGGTGGCAGAGTCGTTGACCTCCAGCAGCTTGCACAGGTCAAGCTCCTCCATGCTGAGGGCCGCCTTCATCTTCTGGGTCTCGGCACAGAGGATATGGCTCAGCGCCGACTCCTGCAGAGCGATGCTCTCCATCAGGTCGATGACTGCCTGATCGAAGGTAACGCGCGGCAGGGCGGGACAATCGCAGGCAACACAGTGGGTGCAGTTGGTGGTATCAGCCATAAGAAGGACCTTCCTTTCTCTCATAGGGATAGGGCACAGTCCATCCTATGTGCAGCCCCGCCCGGATGTCACTCCGGCTTTGCGGCTTTCTGCACCTTCTCGATGGTATCGCGGTAGCCGCCGGAGCCATACTGGATGCAGCGGTTGATGCGGCTGATGGTGGCGGTGCTGATCTCCACTGCCTTCACGATCTGGTCGTAGGTACTGCCGTTGAGCAGAAGCTTCGCCGCTTCCAGCCGCTGGGCCATATCGGAGATCTCCTTGACCGTGCAGAGGTCCTCAAAGAAGTTATAGCACTCTTCCCGCGTCTCCAAGCTGAGGATCGCATCGAACAATGCATCGGTGGTGGGGGTTTTTCTGGGGTTTTTATCCGCCATAGCTGCCTCCTTTGCGGCACTTCATGGATAGTAATTCAGCTTTTTCATGCGATGGCAGCAGCATGGAATTACCTATTTTTTATGCTGTTTTCCTGCTGCACGATTTTTTGCCTTGCTCTTGTGATAGAATAGAGGATCTTTCATGCTCTTGTTACGTTAGTACTTTAGCACTTGAAAGCGCAAAAGTCAAGCATTTTGATTTTCTTTAGCAAAGATTATCAGATTTCATCTGTCGTCGTGTTCAGTTTTATTCATCTCACGTTTGAACAAAAATCGTCTAAAATTTCTTATCTTCGCCGCTGCAAAAATGGAAGAGTCTCCTAACTTGCCCAAAATATATTGACAAATTATGAAATCGGGACTAAAGTATACACAATCATTCGGCAAATGCAATGAACAGGACATGACTTTTCGCATTCCCTGCGCTCAGAGAGCCGCCATTCCGGTGCAAGGCGGCAGCACAGTGCGATCAGCCCTCACCTGCGAGCAGCCTGCGTGAACCTCATTTGGGGCAGTAGCGCGTGGCCGTTCAGCCCACGTTACAGGGCAGCGTATCGGCGGCCAAACGCCTGTACGCGCAAGCGGCTGCTCCTGAAAGCAGCAAACGAAGTGGTACCGCGGAGAACGACCGGTGTGCATACGCCGTTTGGCCTTCGTCTTCGAGGAAGATAGGATGCATCCTTGTGTTCTATCCTTCCAGTGAGGACGGAGGCTTTTTTCACCCTCCGGGCCGTTTCGCCTGCTCTGCTTTTGGGCACAGCCGCCCTGTCTGACACGTTGCCGGTTGCCGGTGTGAAAGAAAGGAAAGAGGTATAGAGAAATGAATACGCTGGTCATCGTTTTGATCGCAGCCGTGTGTCTGTTCGGCGCTTATACGCTGTACGGCCGCTGGCTGGCCAACAAATGGGGCATCGACCCCAAAGCCAAGACTCCCGCAGTCGTCCACGAGGACGGCCGTGACTATGTCCCCACCAACGGCTGGACCGTCTTTGCACATCAGTTCAGCTCCATCGCCGGTGCTGGCCCTGTCACCGGTGCCATTCAGGCCGCAGCCTTTGGCTGGCTGCCCGTCCTGCTGTGGGTGCTCATCGGCGGCATCTTCTTCGGTGCTGTCACCGACTTCGGCGCTCTGTACGCTTCCGTCAAGAACGATGGCAAGAGCATGGGTATGCTGATCGAAAAGTACATCGGTAAGACCGGCCGTAAGCTGTTCCTGCTGTTCTGCTGGCTGTTCTGCGGCATCGTCATCGCTGCCTTCGCAGACATGGTCGCCGGCACTTTCAACGCCTTCGGCGCAGACGGTGCTCTGGTCGAGGCTGCTCAGACCAACGGTGCTGCCGGTATGGTCTCTATCATGTTCATGGTCTTCGCTGTCGTCTTTGGTCTCATCCAGAAGAAGTTCAACTTCTCCGGCTGGAAGGAGAGCGTCATCAGCATCGTCTTCATCGTGCTTTCCTTCGTCATCGGTGCAAACCTGCCGATCATTCTGGGCAAGGCTGCATGGAGCTATATCACCTTCGTCTACATCTTCTTTGCCGCTGTTCTGCCCATGTGGCTGCTGAAGCAGCCCCGTGACCACATGACCACCTTCATGTTCGTGGCCATGATCATCGGCGCTGTGGTCGGCCTGCTGGTGGCTCATCCCACCATGAACCTGCCCGTCTTCACCGGTTTCACCAACGAGAAGCTGGGCACGATGTTCCCCATCCTGTTCGTCACCGTGGCCTGCGGTGCTGTTTCCGGTTTCCACAGCCTTGTTTCCTCCGGTACTTCCTCCAAGACCGTCGAAAACGAAAAGGATATGCTGAAGGTCGGCTACGGCGCAATGATCCTGGAGAGCCTGCTGGCTGTTCTGGCTCTGTGCGTCGCCGGTGCTGCAGCTGCTGCTGACGGCACTCCCGCTGCCGGTACTCCGTTCCAGATCTTCAGCCGTGGCGTTGCCGGTTTCTTCGAGATGTTCGGCGTCCCCGCTTATGCTGCTACCGTCTTTATGACCATGTGCGTTTCCGCACTGGCCCTGACCAGCCTTGACGCCGTGGCCCGCATCGGCCGCATGAGCTTTCAGGAGCTGTTCAGCGTGGACGACATGGAGCACGCTGAGGGCTGGCGCAAGCTGCTGTGCAACGTCTACTTCTCCACCTTCATCACTCTGGTGTTCGGCTTCATCCTGACCAAGATCGGCTACGCCAACATCTGGCCCCTGTTTGGTTCTGCAAACCAGCTGTTGAGCGCTCTGGTCCTCGCCACCCTGTGCGTCTTCCTGAAGGTCACCGGCCGCAGCAACAAGATGCTCTTCCCCCCGCTGGTCATTATGCTCTGCGTCACCTTCACTGCTCTGGTGCAGCGCCTCATCGCTATGGTCAAGGCCATCAGCAATGCTGCTTCTGTCACCATCCCTGCTGGTGAGACCACTTGGGGCGCCGTGTTCATCGCCAACGGCCTGCAGCTCATCCTTGCTGTTCTGCTGATCGTTCTGGGCCTGAACATCGTGTTCCACTCCGCCTCCGCCTACAAGAAGGCGGAGCACAACAGCGAGGTCAACGTCTGATTTACTGACCGCTGTTGACTGAATAAACCCAAAACGCCGCTGACGGTTCTGAAGCCGTCAGCGGCGTTTCATTATGTTCTTTTCCGGTTACAGCATCTTCACCATGATGATCTCATCCCGGTAGGTGCCGTCCTTCAGCTTAAAGGCCCGGGGCTGGATGCCATAGCGCTCAAATTCTTTCAGATATGTGCTCGCTCCCATTCCTGAAGAACAGCCAATTGCAGCTCGGTATGGAACCAGTGCTCTCCCTCTTCCATCACGGTCAGTGTTGCGCTGCTCTTATCGCAAAACGCTTCGATGACTGGGCGGCTGGTCAAATTGTCCTTACCGCCATAGAGCACCTGTGTCGGCACCTTCCAGCAGATGGGATGCTCCTTCACCCAGCAAAGATAGGGCCATGAAAGCGTCTCGCCGAAGGTGGTCGGAATCTCTCCTTTCGCTTCCAGCTGTGCCCCTGTGACATCCGCCCACTGCATCATATGGGTGATGAGGTCTTCCATGTCCACCACAGGTGAGACAAGCAGAGCCTTTTCCAGCGGCATTCTCTGCAATGCCTGCATAGACAGCCATGCACCGATGCTGGTAGCGCGAAGCGAGACCTCCGGCCAGCGTGCGGCGGCATATCGGTAAACGGCCTGAAGCTCTGGCACGGCGACCCATGGCAGGAGCTTTTCCGTTCTCCCCTTCCGCTGGCCGTGCTCGGGCAGGTCGATAGCCAACACCTGATACCCTGCCGGGCAGGCACGCTCTGCAAAATCCAGCGCTTCCTCTTTACAGCCCATCTTTCCATGGACATACAGATAAAGCCTTTCGGACGGCTCACCGACGAGAAGTGCCGGGATGCCCGCAATTTCAAATTCGAGTTTCTTCATAGGAGTGCTCCTTTGTCAGGCCGCGCTCTCCTTCTGGAAAGACGCGGATTCATTCAAATTCATTTCGGTCGTCCTCCTTTCTTTCATAGTTTCTTTATCATAACATATCCTGCATCCGAATGCAAACAAAAAGAGCCGCAGCACCTTGTTACAGGTACTGCGGCTCTCTTCAACTTTAGCAGTAGAAGCTGGCTTACTTCACCATGCTTGCGACTTCAGCAGCGAAGTCGTCAGAACGCTTCTCCAGGCCCTCGCCCTTGACGAAGTGGGTGAATTTGATGACCTTGATGTCGCCGCCCAGGTCCTTCGCGACCTTGGCAGTGTACTGACCAACGGTCATGTCGCCGTCCTTGACGAACTCCTGATCGACCAGGCAGTTCTCCTTGAAGTACTTCTTGATCTTGCCCTCGATCATCTTCTGCTTGACAGCGTCGGGCTTGTTGGCGTTCTTCGGGTCGTTAGCCATCTGAGCGAGGAGGATCTCCTTCTCCTTGGCGACGACCTCAGCGGGGACAGCAGCCTCATCGACGTAGCTGGGGTTGGCAGCTGCGACCTGCATGGCAACATCCTTGCCGTATGCAGCGAACTCGTCCTTAGCCTCGATGCCGTTGGTGGTCTCGAAGTTGACCAGGATGCCGTGGGTGCCGCCGCCGTGGACATATGCAGAGCAGACGCCCTCGTAACGGACGAAACGGCGGACCTTGATGTTCTCCTTGATGACCAGGATGAGGTTCTTCAGAGCCTCATCGACGGTCTCGCCGCTCTCGGTCTTGCATGCCATCAGAGCCTCGACATCAGCGGGGTTCTGCTTCATGATGACCTTGGTGGCCT
>OHRL01001698.1_pt1 | contig 11030 bp, 8 predicted proteins | sample 1578331 | NCBI WGS metagenome assembly OHRL01 (sample SAMEA3879608, study PRJEB24766) | human gut metagenome | biome: human-associated habitat; feature: feces | place: USA | collected 1985/1987
GATTTACAGAATGTATCCTTTGCGCTGGATATGCCTTTGGACCGCAGGGACAGGGTCGGTGGGTAGGGTGATGTTGTTGCCCTCAGAGTCGGAGCGGGTGATGGAGCTGCCCTCAGCAAGGCCGGTGAACTCCTGCTCGATGCCGTTGGCACCGATGGCAACATTGTCTTTTCCAGCGGTGGCTGTGATAGTCACTTTGCCCTCGAGGGTGATGTCGGCATCTGCATCGCTTTCGCAGCCAGCACCGATGCCCGCGCCGCCAATAACGATTTCTTCCTCTTTATCTGTACCGCCGCCGAACGCTTTGACGGTGGGACTGCCGTTCTCATTGCTCTTGATGGTGATTTGATTGCCTTTGTTATCGCTGTTGTTTTCAGCGCCAGCACCGCCGCCTATGGCCGCGCCGCCTGCGCCTCCGGTAACACTGACTTTGGTGTTGCCCTCGATGGTCACATTGCCGAGACCAAAAATACCACCGCCGATGCCTGCGCCATAGGCGCCGCCCTGCACATTGTCGATTTCGGCATTATCCTTGATGACCACGTTACCGTTGCCGATTTTATCGGGGGAACTAAATGCGCCGCCGCCGATGCCTGCCGCACCGTAGCCGCCGGTCACATTCTCGATTTTTGCATTGCCGGAGATCGTCACATCACCGTCGTAGCCATAACCGCCGCCAATGCCTGCACCGTATTTCGTGTTGGATGCATTTTTAATAACAGCGTCGCCGGTTATCGTAACGGTCGCACCGTTATAATAACCACCGCCGATGCCCGCAGCGCCTTCACCGCCTGCGGCAGTGATGGTGCCGCCGCTGATGGTCACATTGCCGCTGCCGTTGCAGCCGCCGCCGATGCCAGCGCCTAAATAACCGCCGGTTGCATTGATCTCGCCGCCGGTGATCTCTACATAAGCAGTACCGTCGGAACCACTGCCAATGCCTGCACCCCAATCGTCACTGGTGGCCGTGATATTGCCGCCAGTGATTTTCACCTGAGCGTCATTGCTGCCAGCGCTGCCGATGCCAGCGCCTTTGAATCCGCCGACAGCCTCCAGACTGCCGTTCTTATCTTTGTCCTGAATGGTCAGTTCGCCGCTGGTGTCAGTCTTGTTGTGCTCCAATCCGGCATGGCCAGCGCTGCTCTTCAGCTCGTTGTCGCCATCCAGCTCGATATTGGTATCGCCCTTGCCGGTCACGCTCACAGCGGCTTCGCTCCCGCTGCTGGCGTCGATGTTCACATCCTTGAGCGTGACCTCTACCTTATCGTCCTCATCTTCGGCCTCGATGGTCACGGTGTTGGAAGAAGCTTTGTCCTTGTCATGATTTGTGATGACGGTGTCCTTGTCGCCGTAGGTGGTCTCCCCCTTCTGGGTGACGTCGTTGCCGCTCTCACCCGCCGAGATCGTAATGTCACCATCCTCGATGTACCATGTCCCTGCAAAAGCCGGGGCGGTCAAGGTGGTGAGCATGGCGGCGGTCAGGATAAACGCCGCTGCCCGCTGAGAGGCCGGACGGGGTGAATCGTTACCCCCCCCCCGTATGGAGAGGCCGGCCCAGAACACGCATCGCAAGCTTACGATAAGACAGCATACAAAAACCTCCTTTGAATGGTGAAAAGAAATGGTAAAAACAGGGAACATTTGACTGTCCTGAATGTACCACATCTGCGGAAAAAAATCAAGAAAACCTGCGCGAATCGCCCTGTTTCCTGCGTGAATGGAGAAAACCCGTCAGATTTTGGCTCTGACAAAGAGACAGTTTATCACTGTGCGGAGAGGGCAAGGACGCCGACAAAGAGCTTTTCTGCGCTTTTTTGTTCAAAAAACCGCCTAAAAATACATTTTATTGGACTTTTCCTCTGCTATACTCCTGTCAGAACAAAAAGACACAGGAGGGAAGAGGAATGAAAGACGTAGAGCTGCGATATGTAGGCGGTCATGTGGAGGTGTACACGGAGGCGGGGGCGTTCCTGTTCTCAGCGGACACCCTGCGGGAGGCGATGGAAGAGCTGGACGCTGCCTGACGCATTCCCGGGAATACCGGGCGGCGGGTTAGAAAACACTAACGTAAAATCGAAGTAAAATCAAAGAAAAGAACAGTGCAAAAGAGGGCGGGAATTTTAAAATTCCAGTCAAAAAGGTGATTTTCCTGTAAAATAATGCTTGTTGAGCCGGGGGGTTCGATGATATAATAAAAAGGACGGCGTTTTGCATACGGAGAGCTGGGCGAAGCCGTCTTGTGCAATGGAGCAATAGGAAGATTTTAGGAGCATTGTTTTATGGACATTACACACATCACCTCTCTGCTGGGCGGTATTGCGCTGTTCCTGTATGGTATGTCGATCATGGGCGCCGGCCTCGAAAAGCTGGCCGGCGGCAAGATGCAGGGCGTATTACAGAAGCTGACCTCCTCCACCATCAAGGGCGTTATTTTCGGTACGCTCATCACCGGCGTGATCCAGTCGTCCGCCGGTACGGTCGTCATCTGTGTCGGCCTTGTCAACTCCGGCATCATGACCCTTACGCAGTCGGTAGGCGTTATCATGGGTGCAAACATTGGTACGACGGTCACGGGCCAGCTCATCCGCATGGCGGATATTTCGGGCGACAGCCTCATCCTGACCCTCATCCAGCCCAAGACGTTTGCGCCGGTGGTGGCGTTTATCGGCTGCATTTTTTATGTCTTTATCCGCAGCGCGAAAAAGAAGAACATCGGCCAGATCATGCTGGGCTTCGGCATCCTGTTCACCGGCATGAGCCTGATGGACACCGGCGTGTCCCCCCTGCGGGAGAGCGCCATGTTTCAGGAGCTGTTCGTCACCATGACCAACCCCATCCTCGGCGTTCTCGTGGGTGTGGTGGTCACGGTCATCATCCAGTCGTCCTCGGCGTCGGTGGGTATCCTGCAGGCTCTGTCCAGCACCGGCCTCGTCACCTTCAGTTCGGCCATCCCCATCGTGCTGGGTGCCCACATCGGCACCGCATTCACCCCGCTGCTGACCATCGGCGGCTCCTCCAAGGACGGCAAGCGCGCCGCCCTCATCCACCTGTACTTCAATATCATCGGCAGCGTCATCCTTCTGGCGCTGGTCTATGCGCTCCAGTTCACCATCGGCATCCCCATGTGGGGCGATGTGATGAACAAGAGCAGCATCGCAAACATCCACACCATGACCAGCGTCATTGCGATGCTGTTCTTCCTGCCCTGCAGCGGTGTGCTGTCCAAGCTGGCCATGATGACCGTGCCCAGCAGCGCCGAGGAGGCGCAGGAGATGAGTATGCCTGTGCTGGATGAGCGTTTGTTCAAGAGCCCGGCCGTGGCTTTGCAGCAGGCCAAGAATGCCGTCGTCAAGATGTCCCGCCGTGCGGCCCGCAACGTCGGCCTTTCCACCCCGCTGCTGCTCAAGATGGACGAGGATGTGGTGAGCGCCATTGATGTCCGCGAGAACCTCATCGACCGGATGGAGGTCGAGATCTCCAACTACCTCATCAAGCTGGCGGATCAGGAGCTGGGCGACGCGGAGAGCCACGAGGTGACAGAGCTGCTCAACTTCGTCACCGAGTGTGAGCGCATCGGCGACTACGCCGTGAACATCAAGGAAAAGGCACAGGAACTGGCCGATAAGGAAGTTGCCTTCAGCGAGATGGCCCAGCAGGAGCTGAAGCTTCTGGACAAGGCACTGGAAAAGATCCTGACCCTTACGGCGGATGCATTCGAGGCGGACGATGGCCGGATGGCCAGTCAGGTGGAGCCGCTGGAGCAGGTCATCGACATCCTTGTGGAGAAGCTCCGCGCCCAGCACATCAAGCGCCTGAAAGACGGCATCTGCTCCATCGATACCGGTGTCGTCTTCCTCGATGTGCTGAACAACGCCGAGCGCATCTCTGACCACTGCTCCAACATTGCCGCCCGTCTGGTGGGCATGGAGGCAGGCGAGGACTACGACTCCCACACCCTCAAGAATATGATGCACCACAACCCCACGAAGGAATATATGCTCAACTACGAGCAGTGCCGCAAGGATTATCTCATCCCGCTGGAACAGCTCGAAGCCTGATGAAAGACGCAAAAAGCCTGACCGTCCGCAAGCGGTCAGGCTTTTTGCTTATCCGCCGAGGTCCTCCAGCTGCGCCCGCAGGGCGGTCTCCCCGGAGACGTAGAAGCCCTGCTTGAGCCGGATGGCGTCGGCCTCGGGCAGGAGGTTGACGTAGATGCCGGTGCGCAGGAGACGCTTGTCGGGCAGGCCGTTCTCCGTGCAGGTGTAGACCACCACCCGTCCGCCCTCGTCGCAGAGGTAAAAATCCGTGCTGCCCTGCCCGGCGCGGCCCTGTGCAGCCAGTCCCGGCTCGGAGGCGGGCGTTTCTGTTCCGGAGTCGGCAGGGAAGGGGAGCTTGGGCAGGGCCATCCAGAACAGGCTGAACACGATGGTGAAGATGCAGACGGCATAAAAAACGCAGAGCCAGACCTTGCGCATGGCAGTGGACTCCTTTCGGGGCAGAATGATGTTTCAGACGGTAGTATGTGCAAAAAACAACAGCCTCAGACAGAGGCGCAGAATTTTCACACCCGGGTGCTGTACTTTGGCGGGGCAGATGTGCTATACTAATATCGTATCCGGTCGATTTGCCCCTTGCAGAAGAGGATGGCGAGGACTATAATGTATTATTATGGCTGCGGGCGGACTCGTCCGCAGCAGGATGAACAGCGAACAGCACCCTTCGGCGGTGCTTTGATGCGAAAATTGCGATAGGAGGGGATCCTTATCTCAAACAACGAAAGACGAAAGATCCGCAGCAACGGTGCTCTCCGGGAGAGACGCCCCGCCGAGGAGACGCCCCGCCGCAGCCGTGCGCCGCGGGAGCCGGAGGAAAAGAGCGGCCACCCCGTCCTGCGGTTTCTGGGCCGCACCCTCGTCACCCTCGTCTGTCTGGGCATCATGGCAGGCAGTCTGGCGGCGGTGGGCGCAGTCTACTATGTGGTGCAGGTCACGGCCAACGACGGCGACCTGCTGGACCTCGACAACATCGAACTGAGCCAGTCGAGCCTTGTGGTGGCCACCGACCCGGACACCGGTGCACAGGTGGAATACGCCACCCTGCGCTCCTCTAACAGCCACCGCGTCTGGGCCGACCTCGAGCAGATTCCGACCAACCTACAGTATGCATTCATCTGCACCGAGGATAAGGACTTCTACACCGAGCCGGGCGTCAACTTCAAGCGCACCATCGGCGCGATGATCAACGAGTACCTGCTGCCCATCTACAGCTCCAAGCAGGGCGCCTCCACGCTGGAGCAGCAGCTCATCAAGAACCTGACCAGCGACAAGAGTGCCAGCGGCATCGAGGGCGCACTGCGCAAGCTGCGTGAGATCTACCGCGCCCTTATCCTGAGCCGCAGCTATTCCAAGGAGACCATTCTGGAAGCGTATCTCAACACCATCAGCTTCACGGGCACCATTCAGGGCGTCCAGACGGCGGCCAACGAGTACTTCAACAAGGATGTCAGCCAGCTGACCCTCTGGGAGTGCGCGTCCATTGCTTCCATCACCAAGAATCCGACCAACTACAACCCCTACACCAACCCCGAAAACCTCATCCACCGCCGCAACTTCCTGCTCTACAATATGTGGCAGCAGGGCGTCATCTCGGAGGATGATTACCGCAACGCAGCGGCGCAGCCGCTGGTGCTGGCAGAGGAGGATAGCAGCAAGAAGAGCAGCTCCACCACCTCCTACTTCACCGACGCCCTCTTCAACGAGGTGGTGAAGGACATCATGGCCAAGGAGGGCGTGGACGAGTCCACCGCCCAGAGTATGCTCTACACCGGCGGCTACACCATCGAGGCCACCGTGAACCCCAAGCTCCAGACCGCGATGGAGAATCTGATGCTCAACGCCGACGACGCCTACTTCCCGGCCGGCTGGCATGAGGAAGAAGTGACCAGCATCTCGGACGACGATGTGCAGGTGTACAACGAGGACGGCACCCCCAAGACCCGCACCGGCGAGGACGGCACGGTCTACTACTACCGCAACGTCCGCACACAGGCCGCGATGGTCACGCTGGACTACGACGGCAATGTGCTGGCCATGGTGGGCGGTCTGGGCGAAAAGACCAAGAGCCTCTCCCTGAACCGCGCCTACGGCGTTACCCGGCAGACCGGCTCCACCATCAAGCCCATCGGTGCGTATGCGCTGGGCATCGAGTATGGTCTGGTCAACTGGTCCACCATGCTCAACAACTCGCCCCTCTACCTCAAGCAGGATATGGTCATCCGCGACGAGGACTACTGCCGGAAGAACGGCCTGATGGGCCTGACCGACAAGCAGCTGAAAGCCTACCCCAACGCATGGCGCAGCTGGCCCCGCAACTACGGCGGCAACTACGGTGACAACTCCGACCTGCCGCTCTGGAACGGCCTTGCCCGCTCGCTGAACACCATCGCCATCCGGGTGGGCGACCTCGTGGGCGCAAGCAACATCTTCAACTTCGTCTACAATACCTTGCAGCTCAATACGCTGGACCCGGTCAACGACGTGGGCCTTGCGCAGATGGTCATGGGCAGCCAGACCCACGGCGTCACCCCGATGGCGCTGGCGGCGGCGTTCCAGATCTTCTATGACGGCGAGTACACCACGCCCCATCTCTACACCCGCGTCCTCGACCGCGACGGCAACATCTATATGGAGAGCAACGACACCAGCTATCAGGCCCTGACCCCCCAGACGGCTTATGTCATGAACCGCCTGCTCAAGAACGTCCTGTTCTCCAGCGTCGGCACGGCCAGCGGCCGCTACCCCAACTCCAACGGTATGGAGGCCTTCGGCAAGACCGGTACGGCCAGCGACGAGAAAGACCTGTGGTTCGTGGGCGGCACGCCCTACTACGTCACCGCCGTGTGGTGGGGCTATGATGCGCCCTACGACATGACCAAGACCCTCGGCAAACAGCAGGCTAAGACCCGCACCTGCGTCATGGCATGGAAGGCCCTGATGGAGCAGGTGCAGGCAGACCTGCCCTATAAGGCATTCCCGGCGGCAGACGGCGTCGTGGAGCGCAGCTACTGCACCCAGAGCGGACTGCTGGCCAGCGGCTCCTGCCCCAGCACCGCAGTGGGCTACTACCGCGCCGACGACCTGCCCGATGTCTGCAACTACTCCCACGGTCAGGCCGCTGTGTCCAGCGCTCCCCTCACGTCGGAGCCGGATACCACCAACCTCGACACCGACTGAGCAAAAAACTCATACTTTTGCGGCATCGGATAGCAATTCCGGTGCGCTGAGAGGGCACTTCACGGCACAAAACTGGATAATCTGACAAAATAGCATCCGACCCCTTGCAATGCAGGGAGTCGGATGCTATTATATTTTCTGCAAGAACACTTGTGTTTGTGAGGTGAACAAGTTGGAACGCCGTTTTTATCTGGTGGACGCGCAGGTGCTGCCGGAAGTCTTTCTCAAAGTCGTCCGCGCCAAGGAGCTTCTGGCCAGCGGGGAGGCGCGCAGCATCTCGGCTGCGACCCGCAGCGTGGACCTGTCGCGCAGCGCATTTTATAAATATAAGGACTGCATCTTCGACTCGGAGAATGGCCGCGAGGTCATCACCGTTATGGCGACCCTGCGGGACGAGACGGGCGCACTGCAGAGCCTTCTGGCCGGCATCAGCGCCGCCGGTGCCAGCATCGTGACCATCAACCAGTCTACCCCGGAGAACGGTGCGGCGCTGGTGGCTGTCACCATCCGCACCGACACCATGCAGATGACCCCTGAGGAGCTGACCGAAAAGCTTTCGCGTCAGCGGATGGTCGTGGGCGTACACTGCGGATACAATCTGTGAGAGTATATTGATAGAAAACAGGAACGAGGGCTGTATCATGGCAAAAATCGCGATCTTGGGCTTTGGCACGGTGGGCAGCGGCGTGTACGAGGTGCTCTGCCGCAACGCCGCAGGCGTCTCCCGCCGCGCAGGTGAGCCGGTGGAGGTCAAGTACATCCTTGACCCCAAGGATTTCTCGGCTCATCCGGCTGCACAGCTGTTCATCAAGAACTTCGATACCATTCTGGAAGACCCGGAGGTGAAGGTCGTCGTCGAGACCATCGGCGGCACCCGCTTCGCCTACCCCTACGTCAAGGCCTGCCTCGAGAGCGGCCGGAGCGTCTGCACCTCCAACAAGGAGATGGTGGCCACCTACGGCGCAGAGCTGCTGGCTCTGGCCAAGGCCCACGGCTGCGCCTTCCTCTTCGAGGCCTCTGTGGGCGGCGGCACCCCCATCATCACCCCGATGCATCAGTGCCTCGCGGCCAATGTCATCACTGAGGTGGAGGGCATCGTCAACGGCACCACCAATTTCATGCTCACCAAGATGGTGCGGGAGAATCTGGGCTTCGACGAGGCACTGAAGATCGCGCAGGAGCTGGGTTACGCCGAGACGAAGGACCCCGGCGATGATGTGGACGGCCGCGACGCCTGCCGCAAGATCGCCATCCTGTCCTCGCTGGTCTGCGGCCATCAGATCTACCCCCAGAACATCCCCACCCGCGGCATCCGGGACATCACGGCGGGCGATGTGGCGGCAGCGGAAAAGCTGGGCTGCGTCATCAAGCTCATCGCATGGATGAAGCGGGGCGAGGACGGCAGCGTGGCTGCGGGCGTCGAGCCCTGCCTCGTGCCGAAGGTGAACCAGCTGGCCGGCGTGGACGACGTCTTCAACGCCGTCCTCGTGAAGGGCGATATGCTGGGCGATGTGGTCTTTTACGGCAAGGGCGCAGGCAAGCTTCCCACCGCCAGCGCCGTGGTGGCCGACGTGGTGGACGCCCTCAAGAACGGCTCCAAGGTCCACGACAGCCTGTTCTGGCAGCCCGCTGAGCCGGTGGAAGGGATGCTCACCGACCCCGCGCCCGCCGCATACTATGTGCGTGTGGAGGGCATCGCCCCGGCCGTGGCCGAGGCCATCTATGGCAAGGGCCATGTGGTGGATGAGCACTTCGACGGCTGTGCCTACTTCGTGGACAGCGCCGACGGCAAGGCTCTGGCCGAAGCGGCCCGGAAGGTGGAGGCCGTGGGCGGCAGCGTGAAGCTGGTGCTCCGCCGTCTGCCCGAGGAAGTCTGAGCGGAAGAGGAGAGGGAACGGCTATGAAAATCAAAGTTTCCGTCCCGGCGACCAGCGCCAACATCGGTTCCGGCTTCGATGCACTGGGCCTCGCGGTGACGCTGTACAACACGGTGACATTTGAAGAGAGCGACCATCTGGACATCTCGGCGGCGGACGGCACCCGTATCCCCCGGGGCGAGAGCAATCTGGTCTATCGCTCGGCCAAGGGCCTGTTCGACAAGGTGGGCAAGACCATGCCGCCCCTCAAGCTCGTCCAGACCAACGCCATCCCCATGGCCCGGGGCCTCGGCTCGTCCTCGGCCTGCATTATCGCGGGCCTGCTGGGCGCGAACCGGATGCTGGGCGATGTGCTCAACACGCAGGAGCTGCTGACGCTGGCCACCTCCATTGAGGGCCACCCCGATAACGTGGCACCGGCCCTTCTGGGCGGCCTGACCAGCAGCGTCTTCGAGGACGGCGTGGTCTACTCCGTCAAGCGGGACGTGGACGAGAGCCTCTGCTTCGCGGCCATCGTGCCCGACTACAAGCTGCTGACCGAGGCCGCCCGTGCGGCCCTGCCGAAAGAGGTCACTCACAAGGATGCGGTGTATAACCTGTCCCGTGCAGCCCTCATCCCGGCGGCGTTCTGTGAGGGACGCCACGACCTGCTGGCCATCGCCACCGAAGATAAGCTCCACCAGCCCTACCGGATGCCCCTGATGCCCGGCTCGAAGGAGGTCTTCGACATGGCGCGGCTCTGCGGCGCAAAGGCGGTATACGTCTCGGGCGCGGGCAGCACCGTGATGGCGGTGGCAGAGAAGGCCAGCGCCGAAAAATTCTACTCCAAGCTGGAAAAAGGCCTCGAGCTGCTGGAGGGCTTGGACGGATGTGAAGCATTTACACTGCTGCGGCTGGATGCCGACAACACCGGTGCGACAGTGGAATGATAGACAGGGAGAGGAAGTGCAAGACCGCTTCCGCCCGGTGTACCCCTCAGACACTGAGGGAGCAAAAAGAGGAGAGTGACAAGATATGGCGTTGATCGTACAGAAGTTCGGCGGTTCTTCGGTGAAGGACCGGGACCGTATCTTCAACGTGGCCCGCATCGTGGCCAACACCCACAACGCGGGAAATGACGTGGTCGTGGTGGTGTCCGCACAGGGCGACACCACCGATGACCTTATCGCAAAGGCAGCAGAGATCACCCACAACCCTTCTGCCCGTGAGATGGATATGCTGCTGGCCGCAGGCGAAGAGATCAGCATCTCCCTGCTGGCCATGGCCCTGAACGAGCTGGGCTGCCACGCCACCAGCCTGACCGGCTGGCAGGCGGGTTTCCGCACCGACCGTGCCTACACCAAGGCCCGCATCACCAAGCTGGAGACCGAGCGCATCTCTTCGGAACTGGAGCGCAACCGCGTCGTCGTCGTGGCAGGCTTCCAGGGACTGAACAAGCTGGACGACATCACCACGCTGGGCCGTGGCGGCTCGGACACCAGCGCCGTCGCCATCGCGGCAGCCCTGCACGCCGACCGCTGCCAGATCTTCACGGATGTGGAGGGCGTTTACACGGCCGACCCCCGCAAGGTGCGCAACACCCGCAAGCTGGACGAGATCACCTTCGACGAGATGCTGGAGCTGGCCTCCCTCGGCGCACAGGTGCTCAACAACCGCAGCGTGGAGCTGGCCAAGAAGTATAATGTGGAGCTGGAGGTCCTCTCCAGCCTGAACCCCGTGCCCGGCACGGTCGTCAAGGAGGTTGTAAAAGACGTGGAAGGTATGCTGATCAAGGGTGTCGCAAAGGACACCGACGTTGCTGTTATCACTATCCTGAATGTTCCCGATGAGCCGGGCACCAGCTTCAAGATCTTCGGCCTGCTGGCCCAGAAGAACATCAACGTGGACATCATCCTGCAGTCCACCGGCCGTGACGGCAAGA
>OHRL01001699.1_pt1 | contig 11029 bp, 8 predicted proteins | sample 1578331 | NCBI WGS metagenome assembly OHRL01 (sample SAMEA3879608, study PRJEB24766) | human gut metagenome | biome: human-associated habitat; feature: feces | place: USA | collected 1985/1987
TTGTTTCCAAGTGCCTTTATCTCCTATGCCCTCCCTAAAAACAATGAAATACAAGTGAACTATAACCGTCGCCTACGTCGTCCTTGGGGTGGACAATTAAATTCATTCCGCAATATTTCCGATGCCTCCAACATTTCTTTCGGTAACCCGGAACTGACACCTGAATATTCCCATTCTTTCGAATTGAATTATATCAAGACCTGGGAATCCGGCCATACCCTATCATTGTCCGGCTACTATCGCTCGACAGATGACGTGATCCAGCGCATTCGTTTCTTGAACACGGCAGACAATGTAATGTACACGACCAGTGAAAACGTAGCCCGCCAGCAAAACAGCGGTCTGGAAATCGTTGGAAAAAACAATTTATTCAGCATCCTTAGCCTGACAACGACCGTAAACCTCTACTACTCCAAATTAGACGGTTTCAGCTATCTGCCCGAAGGAGCGGAAGCTCCTGTCACTGGAGAGGAGGATGAAAGCTTCAACTGGAACGTACGCATGATTGCCAATGTCAGTCTTCCTTGGGGTGTTTCCCTACAGGGCACAGGCAACTATAATTCCAAGCGCTTGATGGCACAAGGATACCGCGAACCGAACTACTCAGTCGATCTTGGATTGCGCAAATCTTTCTTAAAAGATAAGTTAACGTTAAGTATCAATGCACGCGACTTGCTGGACTCCCGCAGATTCCGCACCATTACATCCGGAGACGGTTTCTGGCAGGATTCTGAGAACTGGCGCGGTGGCAGAAGAGTTGGTTTTACCCTGACCTACAACTTCGGCAATATGAACAAGAAAAAAGACAAAAGCAGGAGCGAGGAACCGGACATGTATGAAATGGACTAAATAAAAAAGAAGGGATAAACCTTTGCCGCACTTATCCCTTCTTACCTACATCCTCTTATCTTTCAAAACAGGCATCGAAGGCATGTGCCGACGGCAGGAAATCCACCTGTTTGACAAAAGCGCAAGACTCGCGTGCTCCATGTTCACGATCCATGCCGCTATCTTCCCACTCCACCGAGAGCGGACCTTGATAGCCGATATCGTTCAAAGCACGGATAATTTCTTCAAACCGGATCTTTCCACGTCCTAAGCTACGGAAATTCCAGAAGCGGCGGGCATCGCCAAAAGTTGAATGGCCGCCGAACACGCCGATCTGTTTCGGAGTATCGCTCCAATACACATCTTTCATGTGGACATGGAAAATACGATCCGGGAACTGGTTAATGAAGTCTACATAATCCACTCCCTGATACCCCAAATGGCTCGGATCGTAATTAAAACCGAAAGCCGGATGATAATCGATCGCTTCAAGAGCCTTACGGGCAGAATAAGTATCGAACGCGATCTCGGTCGGATGTACTTCGAGAGCGAAACGGACACCTAACTTTTGATATTCGTCTAAAATCGGAATAAAACGTCGGGCAAAATCAGCATACCCTTCATTCACCATCTCGTCGGTAACGGGAGGAAAGGAGTAGAGCCATTGCCAGATCGAACTTCCCGTAAAACCGACTACGGTGTCGACTCCCAGCATTCTAGCGGCATGGGCTGCCTGAATCATATTTTCGACCGCCCGCAGGTGCACTCCATCGGGATCGCCATCGCCCCAGATATAATCAGGCAATACGGATTTATGCCGTTGATCGATATTATCACATATCGCCTGGCCGACCAGATGATTCGAAATACAAAACAGTTGCAAACCGTACTTATCGAGTGTCACCTTGATATTCCGATAATATTCCGGATCTGTCTGCCGAACATCCAAATGAGATGGTAATCCCAATTCAACACCGTCAAAACCAAATGATTTTGCTTTTTCACAAATAACATCCAGCGGTAAGTCTCCCCACTGCAATGTACATAATGTTACAGGACGTGCCATGTTTTTCGTTCTTTTTAAGGTTAATACATTGTGTCTGTTCGACAAATATAAAATATCTTTTTAAATTCATCTACAAATATTTTTCATTTCTGATTATTTATCTTTCCTTTGTAACATTATAAACAACTAAAAAACTTAACTATGAGAAAGAAAGTGTTTTTTGCACTTGGCTGCGTACTCTACTTGACAGGTTGCGACAGTTCTTCACTCGAAAAAGTCATCCCGCAAACAAAGTTTTTCCCCATTCAATTCAGCATTCAGATGGAAAAAGAGATAGTGTCTTTTCCCACCCGCAGCATACCGAATAACGTGATTCCGGAACCAACGGCTTCGAAAGCTGGAGAGAGCGACGCCGAATTGAACGAAATATGTTCCACCATCGAATATGTGGTATTTAAAAACGAAGATACTCCTGCATTAATCAAGCACAAGCAGTTCACTTACAATCCCACCGATCTGGATGCGGATTTCAGTTGCATATATGACAGTTTGCCACAAGGCGACTACAAATTCTACTTTTTAGCCCACAATTCAAAAAACGCTGTATTATCCGGTTCAACTTTTTCTTTCGACAGCATCTCGGATACATTCTACGAAATGATATCCCTAAACATCGATGTTGCAGAAATCACCAACAAAGATGTCTCTCTTCAACGTATCGTCAGCCGTATTGAGTTCATGGCGACCGATTCGGTTTCCGACATACTGAAACAGTTCGATATGGAGATCGACGGAATATCCAATCAGCTGGACATCGCCACCGGTCAGGGGATAAAAACCCCGGATAAGCAAATCCTCTCCTATACATTCAAGAATAATGAGATCGGAGAAGTAAACAAAGTACATTCTTTTTATACTTTCATACCTCCCACCGACAATAAAATAGCCGTCCGCCTTTCGGCCATCGCCAAAAACGACGAACCGATCCGGGAACGGCAAATCGACAATATCATTCCGGAAAAAAACAAAATCATCCGTTATAAAGGCCGCCTCTACAGCCGTTCCGAATCCGACGACACATTCCAGATCAGCATCTACAACAATGGGAAATGGGAAGAGACAACCGATATTGAATTGCCTGATTACGAATAAAATTTTATATCTTGTTATAGTCCACAGTTTATTAAAATCAGGTTTGGATTTACAAGTTTAATGGTTAATAATTTTCGGAAAGCCCGTACTTGTGAAAGCACGAGCTCTCCATATTTTCCCCAACTAATCAACCAATTTCACCATCCGGCTCTGTGTTTTAGCATTCCAAGAATTAAGAACCAACTTCATAGAACTTGCCACTTGTCTTTCTCTCAGTTCAAAATCTATCTCGATACTTTTCGTTTCACCAGGAGCCAACCAGAAAAAATTATCATTCGCATAAAAAGAGCGGGAAACATCTTCTATATCCAAATTAGTCATAAAAGAAGGCAATCTTCCTTTGTTCGTCACTACTACATGTAACCTTCCTTTGTTCCCATTCTTTTTCATCAACTTTACCTCTTTAAACCCAACAGAAGTTTTATGTTTAGCCACGGTCGGCTTTAACCAAGGACCATTCTCCATAGTTGGCCATTCAATAGGTTCTGAGACAAACTTCTGATAATAGGCCTCATCCTCCATTAACTTGATGGTACGAGGCCAATACTCAGCATGAGAAATCACTTTCCCATACTCATCAGTCAAAGAAACAATAACAAAAAAGTACTTTTCTCTATATGTATGAGGAATAGCATATGTCCCTATCTCTTCTTTTAAAACCGATGTGCCTTCCGGAACATTAACATTTTCCGAAGCTTGCCAAACTTCTCTAAAAGAGTCATCCAATATTTTCACCTGTACCACTCCTTTAAAACTAGGTCGGTCCACCCCATTTAAAACATTTATGGAAATCGGAAAAGCTTCTCCAGGTGCCCACAACAGGTGCTTGATATTCAACAAAACATGAGTCGGTTCGTACGTCCTTTTTAGAAAATAATAAGTAGCAGAAGGCTGCCCCATACCATCGACCAAATTAATTGCAGCAACTACTGGCCAAGGACGTTTATAGACCCAAGGCATCAGCCCTGTTGTAACCGGATAATTGCTTTGAATACCTTCTGACATAACCTGATAAAATTCACCAGCACCAATCTGAGTCGCTTCTGCAATTGTTTCTAACGTCGGTTTAGCCATATTATCAATATGGGAAGCACGACTTAACATACGAGGTACACGAGAAGGATTATATTCAGCAAAATGTTCCACAAATTCAGGATGCTCCAACACAAAATTCTTATCGTACATTCCTCCCAAATCAACCAACTCACCCGGAGAAACCACTTGTTTTATATTTGCAGGGTCCGTTATACAATGTACGCCAGTCTCAGCGACATAGGGTATCAACTCAAAACCTTTATACCATGCAGGATCAAAATCCGGATAAGAATGCATAGAACCAGCATCCGGAGAAGTACGCAGAAAACACCTTGTCGGATCAAATATAGCTAAATTACGCTCCAAAATACCCATAGAAGCCGCATTTCCATAAGAATACGGATTAAATTCATTTCCACCACACCAAACAGCCAAAGAGGGTTGATTTCTCAACCGGAAAATATTTTGGCAAACCTGCGCCTCCCAAACTTCCTGCGGCCATTCGGGCGTATCAAAATTGGCAATATTAAAATCCTGCCAAACCATTATACCATATTTATTACATGCATCATAAAAAGCATCGCTCTCTAACAACCCACTACCCCAAATCCGAAACATCTGAATTCCCATATTTCGTGCCATTTTCACAGCCCAATCATACTTCTCCACAGTTAAATCGTAGAGGGCATCAACAGGCATCCAGTTGACACCTTTCACAAAAAACTTTTTCCCGTTTACAACGAACTGCCAATCTTGCCATCTGTCACTTGTCCGAATACCGGCACTCCGAACTTGCTCTATTGTTCGAATACCAAAATCAAACTGAATGCAATCAGTCAATTGATTATTTACTTTTAATGTTATTTTTGCCTGATAATAATCCGGGTTACCTAAACCATTCGGATACCAAAGTTTGGGATTATCGATAATAAAGTGCTCATCCATCCAACATCTCCCTTCAATCACCTCTGGTAAAAATTCTTTTGAGAATACGATTTGTCCCTTATCTATTAAGTCGAGTACTACTGTCAACTTATCTTTTACCCGTTTATTCTGTGGAGCACTAGAGGGCTTTCCATAATTCGATATCTGACAATTATTCCAGGGATGTAACTGATAATTCAATGTGTTTTTCCCAGCAAACAGTTCAACGCTAAAACCAATTGTAGCCTGATTGTTTTCTATCTTTTCTGTAAAAAGGAAAGGACGTTCCAAATGATATTCAGGAACGAATTCCAGACGAACGTTTCTCCATAAGCCTAAATTGAAAAAAGGTTCCATTGCACTTCCTCCCATCAGGAACCAACCTTTTACGATATTTCCCGGTCGATTCGGATTAAACGATGTTTTCCCATAATTGGCAGATATGACTTCTACAATCAGTTCATTATCCCCTCCATAATTTAAATTTTCACTTACATCTATGACGGGTCCCCCAAATATACCTCGATGCTTGCCTAGTTCTATGCCATTTAACCAGACCTTCGCAAAATAGTCAATACCATCAAAATTCAATATACAAGAGTACCCCTTCCGTTTTTGAGGTATTACAAAATGTTTTTTGTAATACCAAACTTTCTGTTCTAACTTTTCATGTTCCCTTGCATTCAAATGCTTATAAGGGTCTCCCAATATGCCCGCTTTATAATTAGCCATCTGAACAGAAGTCGGATATGCCACTGAAAACCAGTTATTCTCTTTAAGTTTTGCTAAGTTTTCAACAGGGATTTCTTCCGAACTCAACTCCCAATTTTGAGATAAATCGATATGCTGCTCTGCCTGCCTCGGATAAATATAATATGGAGACTCCAAATCTCTTACCTGTGCTTTCACTATCGAAACACAACATAAACAACACCATATAAAAATACATCTATACTTAAAAACGCTCTTTCTTACCATACTTTTTTCATTTAGCTATTAGACATAGATTCCATATAAAATAAATGATTTTCATTATTAAAACGCAATATAACCGAACGTCTGAAAGTGATATCCAGAGTATCATCCACGACATGGGCAACTTTTCTCACATCGCTCCAAGGATCATATTGTTCAACATCCGAGACTTTATTACTTAAAAATTGTAGTGGTAGTTTTACCGTCCTGCTATCCGGCAATTGATTTCCGATCAATTCAGTATGCCAATTACTTAAAGCATCTCGGCACCAAACTAAAGTATGCGTATTACCTTTCAAACAATAAAAACGAACCTGATCATACATAAAAAACACAGGCCGATACTGCTCTGTTATCGGATTTATATTTGCCGTCGCATGACTAAAACGTCCGAAGTGCCACCATAAATTATTCTTTTCTATATAATATTGCCAGTGCCAACTTTGTCCAGGAGCAGCAGCACCTGAAAAAAAAGGGGCAAAAATCAAATCATGTAACAAAACGCCTAACGTATCCGATTCATATAACTTGGATGGTCCGGAATGATGTGCCTCAACCGCACCCACTTCCGAGAGTATAACAGGTTTATCAACAACCATATTACGTAATAAAACGACCGCCTGACTTGCCAAAGAATCCATAGGGGCCTGACAAATGTCCCAAGTGGCTCCCGGATCCAAATAACGATGAACCTGGGCTATCTCATTATTCGAAAGAGAAGAAAAATCTATATACCATTCCTGATATTTCTCATTATCAAAACTCCCCAAACTTTGCATAACCAAATGATGCGGAAAATAAGATTTAACGATAGGCAGCATTTCTCTTGTCCATTCCAGCTCCCCTGCTATTCCTTCGGAAAAACTTACAGAATTGATTTCATTCCACAATTCCCACCCCATAATAGTCGGATTATTCGCATATTTAGAGGCTAAAAAGGCGACCCTGTCTATATATAAATCTTTCCCCTGCTGTGTTTTGAAAAAATCATCCATATTGCCCAATGGTCCTCGGTTATCAAAAGAATAGATCGGTTTATCAAAAGCCACTGACGAAGAAAACGGGGCTGAATATCCTGTTAGTTTTCTGAAATTTTCCAAACAAAATTTGATCTTGATTCCATATTTCGTCGCCAACTCCAACAGTTTGTCAATGCGGTTTACTCTATTTTCATCAAACTCTCCAGCTTTCTTATGTTCAATCTCAAAAAATGGTGCACTCAACCAAATACGCGTGTAATTTCCTCCTTTTCCGAAAGATTGCGAAAACGCTGTTCATAAAGCTGTAAAACTTTTGTTTCATCCGTCTCAAAACGTTCCCAACAAATATTGGGACCTACAGGTATAAAGGGGGTACCATCCGAATATTCCAAATAACAAGGATTCACCTTACTCACCCGTATAAAGTTCTGATCACGTTCTTTTCCACAAGAGAAAAAAGAACAGAGAATCATCATATATAATATATTCCGTATCATATCAACTGATTCTTAAAAGTAACCACCTTTTGCTGTAATTTCCCGAACACTGTCTCCGTTTTGTACCCAAGAGAAAATCTTCTTCTCATTTTCACGTATCTCCTCCGAACGTAAAAGCACTTCATAAGCTATTTCCCTTGGTACAACTAAAACTCCATCGATATCTCCAAGTATTATATCACCCGGCTTAATCATTACATCTCCGATTTTAATCGGAATTTGATAGTGAGTAATCAAACAGCGCCCCAAGCTACCATTCGATATCCGGTATTCGTAAAACACAGGAAAATCAGCATTCAAAATCTGATGTGTATCCCGTATTCCCCCATCTATACAAGCTGCTTTCAGTTTTTTCCCCTTAGCAGTCGCTGTCATTACACCTCCCCACAAAGTTGCTTTATCATCCCGACTTGTATCCCATACAATAAAATGGTCCTCCTGCATCTCATCCAGCATCTGGGTTCGATATTCCATCTCACCCTTTATCTTTACGTTCGGTGCACTTTTGACAGTAAATGCAAAACCGGCAACAGAATGATTTAATCCTACCAGGCAAAGCTTGCTCCAAAAGACAAAATTCACGCATCACATCGTTTACAGCTCCTGTATATAACTGCTCATATCGAAATAATAACTCTTTATCCGGTATGGAAAACTTTTTCGAAGATATTCCTTCACGATCCTGAATCAATTTTTCCAGATTCATCATTCCGATTTCTTTCTTATACTGATCTACGCTCATAACTCTTTTATTTTTAATTAATCACTCTGGTAAACTCATTCCACCATCTACCAATATATCCGCACCGGAAATATAGCGTCCAGCTTCGCTACACAAAAGTAACGCCATAGAAGCCAGATCATCCGGTTCTCCAATATATCCTAATGGAATATTCTTTTCTATTTTTGTTTTGAAAACTTCATTCGACAAAACTTCCTCATTACGGACCGTTCCGATCACCCCAGGAGCCAAATTGTTAATCGTTATTCCTTTATTCCCCAATTGCCAAGCAAGATTTTTCACCATATTCAATTGAGCAGCTTTTGAAGCTGCATAAACGATCATTTGCTTACTCGGCCTGTTCTGCTGAACGGAGCCTAACGTAACAATTCTTCCCCAACCTTTCGATTCCATATGAGGCACACAACATTGCATCAACTCCAGCGAAGCTCTTACATTCACATTCATTTGGGTATTAAACTCAGATAAGGTCACATCTTCCCATTTCTTACGAATCTGAATAGAAGCATTCAAAACTAAAATATCAACTTCAATTCCTAATTTTTGCAGCAACAGTTGAAAGTCAGAAGCCAGCGTGTCTGATAATAAATCGTATTCCCATAACCACGCTTTTGTTCCCATCTTCAGCACATCCCGTAAAGTTGCTTCCGCCAATTGGTGATTGCTCCGGTAATTGATCACAACATTCGCTCCATGTTCAGCCAAAGCTAAAGCGATGGAGCGGCCAATTCCTTGGCCAGCTCCTGTAATCAATGCAGTTTTTCCCGTTATATCAAACAAATGCTTCACTCCCATAACGATTCTTATTAAATACCACCTACAATCGGATACCAATTTGGTTTATACGGATCTTGATGAAAACGAGCGTAATAGTCTCCCATCTTCTCGTAATACCGCTCATATTTTTCCATCTTTTCTTCGTCTAAAGCAACTCCTAAACCCGGTCCTTCCGGTACTTTTATAGCCCCATTGACATATTGCAGTTTTCCACCCTGAATAATATCATCTTCCAAATAATGATAATGGGCATCTCCCGGCATAGTCATTTGAGGGATGGTAGATGCTGTATGTAACATAGCCGCCAATTCAATACCGAATTCTGCTCCGGAATGCATAGCTACCCCTAAATTAAACGTACGACAAACCGCAGTCAAATCTTTTACCCCCCGCGGGCCTTCCCAATAATGTAAATCCGTCAATATAATATCTATTGATTTCATATGGATAGAAGGGCCCAAATCATCAAATTTATTCGGATACATATTAGTTGCCAAAGGAATACGAACCTGTTCCCGGACAGCCTTCATACCTTCTATGCCCCAAGAGGGATCTTCAAAATATTGTAGTTCCAACTCTTCCATCCTATGACCAGCTTTTATGGCTGTCGCAACACTCCATACTCCATTAGGATCAATCCGTAAACCGAAATCATCTCCTAACTTCTGCCGGCATAATTGCAACACTTTCACTTCTTCCATCGGATCCATGACACCAGCTTTCAGTTTCATTGCTGTAACACCCAGTTCATTGTTCAACTGTACGCAATAATCAGCCATATCCTCCGCACAGGTATCATGCCCACCACCCGGACGATCATAACGCCAAAACAAATAAGCGATCATCGGAATTGAATCACGCAATTTACCACCAAGAAACTGGTGCATCGGAACATTAAACGCTTTCCCCATAATGTCCAAACAGGCTATCTCTATTGCACCATACAAACGGGAATTGGAGATATAATAAATACTTCTCAGAACTTTCATCTTGATAGCCTCCAGGTCCATCGGGTTCATTCCGATAATGCGCGGTTTCAACTTAAGCAAAGCCGCTCTTGAATCTCCGCCACCAACTTCACCCAATCCTACAATTCCTTCATCCGTAATAAGTTCCAAGATTGTTCTCAATAAATAACCCGGATGTACTCCCGTGTTATGCCGTAACATACAATTCATAGGAATTGCAACACAACGGACTTTCATGTCTACGATCTTCATTTCTTTATACTTATTTTAAGTGATACTCTATAACTTGTTCCTTTCCAAACTTATCTGTATAAGTAATATGATACTTACCTTTAAACCCTCGAAATTCCACATTCCCGTTTTTACTGGCTTTTACGGTCATATTAGTTTTCCATTCATGATTGATCAAATTATCAAGTGCATAAAATGATTGTTTGGGATCCATGTTTCTGGTGAACAATCCAGAAACAGATGGTTCTCCCGGTGCACCACAATCATCTACCACATTCCACCATGTGATTCCCATCATATTTTTAACACTGAACCACAGGCGATACAGGTTTTGTGCGATAATAGCCTGTATTTTTTGTCCTCGGTCATCATTGCCTGGAGATGTTATCGTGATTTCACTTAAATGAATCGGTAATCCTGTTTCCGAAATTCGGTTCATGATAGTCCAAATCTGATTCGGAGTCTGGATTTCTTTACCAGCAGCAATATCCAAACATTGTTGCGGTTTGAACAAATGCATTTGAGAACCAGCAACATTTATCTTCGCCCCTCTTTTCATCAAATCTTTTACTTGCTCCGGATACTCCGGACCAGTCCAATAATCATTGATATTCAAAAGGACATTATTCGAAAACACCTGATTGGCTGTTTTGAAAGCTTCAAATGTATAATCTCCCGGCATTATCCCATAATTACTTTTACAGAGCCCGGAACCCGGAACCATTGCTCCTTTGGCAAAATCTTGTGCACTCTCATTGACAACATCCCAACTACTGACACGGTCCCCATAATATTTAGCGATCTCTACAATTCGTTTTTCAAACAATTCCTTTAACTTTTTCGTCAAATTAGGAAATTTCGTTTCTAATTGAGCAACAGTCATATTTTTGTACTTATCTGTGTATTTTTCGCCA
>OHRL01001716.1_pt1 | contig 10936 bp, 9 predicted proteins | sample 1578331 | NCBI WGS metagenome assembly OHRL01 (sample SAMEA3879608, study PRJEB24766) | human gut metagenome | biome: human-associated habitat; feature: feces | place: USA | collected 1985/1987
CGAGCCTGCACAGATCGACTGTTGCCTCTGTGTGTCCGTTTCTCTCCAATACGCCGTTTTTCTTTGCAAGAAGCGGAAACATGTGGCCCGGGCGTCTAAAGTCCTCTGGCTTTGCGTCATCAGAGACACATTTCATTGCGGTGATTGAGCGCTCTGCTGCGGAAATGCCTGTGGTTGTTGAGACATGGTCTATTGATACTGTAAATGCAGTCTCATGATTGTCTGTATTTTCCTGCACCATCTGCGGAAAACGCAGCTTCTTTACATATTCCTGCGACATCGGCATGCATATCAGACCCTTGCCGTGCATCGCCATAAAGTTGATGTTTTCTGTTGTGGCAAATTCTGCCGCACAGATGAAATCGCCCTCATTCTCTCTGTCCTCATCATCTGTGACAAGTATTATTTTTCCTGCACGAAGCTCATCAAGTGCTTCTTCTACTGTGTTGAATTTCATATTTTATGTCCTTTCTCTTATGATTTTACAGCTATTGAGTTACATGATTTTTTAACCCTTCAGCCCACGCACATTCGCAAAACCGCACGATACTCATGCTTTTATGTTAAAAGCCGTATTTTGCCAGGAAATCTTTTGTTATTCCATCCGGTTGTTTTTCGCCGGATTTATGTGGTGCATTTTCCTTAATTGTCTGTGCTCCTGTCATTTCTTCTGTAATTCCTTCCGGCTGCCCTTTAAATAACAGCTTCTCAACATATTTTCCTATGATATCTGTTTCCAGATTTACGACAGCTCCCACTTTTCTGTCTTTTAGCACAGTCTGGCTTACCGTGTGTGGTATCGCTGATATCGAGAAATTATCCTCTGCCACCTTTGCGACTGTGAGGCTTATTCCATCGATTGTGACGGAGCCCTTCTCGACTATATAGCGCATGAGCGGTGGTGTGGCCTGTATTGTATACCAGATGGCATTGTCATCCTTTTTGACCTCCACAATCCTGCCTGTTCCGTCAACATGTCCCGACACTATGTGCCCGCCGAATCTGCCATCTGCCGCCATAGCACGCTCCAAATTGACATGTGCTCCTCTCATCGCATTTGCAAGTGATGAACGGTTTAGCGTCTCGTGCATGACATCCGCTGTAAACGCATGTGGCATGAGCCTTGTGACCGTGGCGCTGGTGTTTTTTGTCAGCCGACGGGCCAAGGGCTGTCTCCGACCTTGGTTCCAGCTAGCACTTTTTCAGCTCTGATTGTAAGTACTGCTGAATTTGCTCCACGTGAAATTGTATCTATTGTTCCAACTTCTTCAACTATTCCTGTGAACATTGTGTATCGCCTTTCTTTTTCTATATTTTCCTCACACTCATTTGCATAATTTACATGGTAAATTGTTTACAATTGTTTCCGGTCTCACCAAGGCGAAACAGTGACAATTACATCAATTAAACAACTTCACTCTCAATGAGGAAATCATCACCAAGCTTTGCTACCTTACTGCTTCCAAGCATCACGGCATGTGCCGGTGAGTCGGTTCCCATTCCCTCTATTGGTGTTTTTGCATTCGCTCCGCCGAAAAGCTTTGGTGCAATGTAAGCGTATACCTTATTCACAATCCCGCTCTCCAGGGCTGACCAGTTGAGTATGCCGCCTCCCTCAAGCAGAATGCTGTCTATGCTTTTTTCGCCGAGCTTTTGCATAAGGTCATTTAAATCAATGTGACCGTTTTTTTCAGCTACATACAAAATTTCTATTCCGTTTTCTTCGAGCCGTGTTATTTTTATGTTTTTTTGATAATTATTGTTTTCTTCTATACTATCTTTTTCATTATCAGGCAAGGCTTCTGACTGTGCGGTTTCACGATATCTCTCACTGACTGCAACAATTGTCGGCACTTCCTTTGCAGTCTTTACTATCTGCGATTCCAGTGGAAGCTTAAGGTGCGTATCGCATATTATGCGGATTGGATTTACTCCGCCCTCGATTCTGCATGTAAGCAGCGGATCGTCCGCGAGCACGGTTCCTATTCCTGCCATTATGGCTTTATACCTGTGGCGCAGGTTTTGCACATGTTCTCTCGCTTTTTCTCCTGTTATCCACTTTGAAAGTCCTGAATATGTGGCTATCTTTCCATCCATCGTCATGGCATATTTCATAGCGACATATGGAAGTTTGGTCTGTATATAGTAAAAGAACACCTCGTTCAGCCTGTCACACTCCTCTTTAAGCACCTGCGTGACGACCTCTATCCCATGCTCTTTAAGGATTTTGATACCGCCTCCGGCGACAAGCGGATTTGGGTCATCCGAGCCCACATATACTCTTTTTATACCGGCTTCTATCACTGCCTCCACACATGGTGGCTGCTTGCCATGATGACAGCAGGGCTCAAGAGTCACATACATATCCGCTCCCTGTGGCGATTCCTTGCAATGCTTTAACGCATTTCTTTCCGCGTGCAGCTCTCCGTATCTCTCATGCCAGCCCTCTCCGATTATCCTGCCATCCTTTACAATCACAGCTCCAACCATCGGGTTTGGCGAGGTATATCCCATGCCTCGCTTTGCAAGCTCAATCGCCATTCTCATATATTGTTCATCAGTCATTTGGTTTCCTTTCCGCAAAAAAAATCCCTGAACTATTATCGTTCAGGGCCTAATGATTTCAAATATCATAATCTCAGATAAACATGCACTAGCTGCATTTCATCATAAATGAATTTTGAGATAAAAAAAATCCGGAATGTATAAAACACTCCAGAGTAGATATCTGTTATAACTATGATATGTGCTGTATCTATATCTGAAACTGAATCTAATACTCAGCTATCTATACTCTGCATATATCATATTCACATCTTCTTTCATCCAGACTTTACTGTCGGCCTCGGAATCTCACCGAATCATGCCTTGCGGCTCGTGGGCTATACCACCGGTAGGGAATTGCACCCTGCCCTGAAGAATAATTATTTAATTAGCTTACGCTAACTATAGTAAACCTTTGCGGTTTGGATGTCAAGATTATTTTCATTTTTGATAAAATTTATGCTATAATCATACATCGATTAAAAAATCTTAAAATTTTTTGTAACAAAACAATCCTTTCTACGTCTAACCTATGAACAAAGGAGGTGACAGTTCTGGATTATGAGAAATTGTACAATTCCTATTACTTGCAAGTATACTCATATGTAATGACAATTGTAAAAAATCAACATCAGGCTGAGGAAATTACCCAGAATACTTTTTATAAGGCCATGACCGCAAAGAAGGCATATGCTGGCAAATCAAGTGAGCTTACCTGGCTTTGCAGCATAGCAAGAAATCTGGCAATGGACGAATGCCGAAAAAACACAAAATTTACAGAGCTTGACGAAGAGCAGCTCGAACAACCCGATAATATGGTAAAAAGCCTAGAAAATAAAGATACAGCTCTTCAGATTCATCTTATACTGCACGAGCTTGATGAGCCCTACAAGGAGGTCTTTCAGCTTCGAATATTTGGTGAATTGCCATTCTCCCAAATAGGCATGATATTTGGAAAAACAGAGAACTGGGCACGGGTAACTTACCATAGAGCCAGACTGAAAATCAAAGAAAGGATGGATAGAAATGAATAATCCAATTACACAATCAACCGATGAAACCTGCAATATAGTTCAGGATTTACTCCCACTATACTATGACGATGTATGCAGTCCCTCAAGCAAAAGGCTTGTTGAAAAACACCTTAAGACTTGTGAAAAATGTCAAAATACATACAATGAGCTAAAAAACGATTCTATTGATTCAATGATAAAAAAAGAGACCGACAGTGTATTAAAACAGCATGAGAAAAAGGAAAAATCTGCTGCCTACAAGACCGGAGTCATAATAGCCGGATTACTGCTTATCCCAATACTCATTACATTCATAGTATGCCTGTCAAATGGCGATGGTTTAAATACCTTTGCGGTGGTAACAGCATCTATGCTTCTTGTAGCTGCAATGACAGTTGTTCCACTTATGGCACAGCAGAAAAAACTGACCAAATGCATAATCTGCGGTGTTTTTGCTCTGCTTTTGATATTCTTTTTTGTTGACAGAATGTATAGTTCAAATGAATTTATGCTTTGGTCTGTTCCAACTATATTTGGATTATCAATTGTTCTTTTTCCGTTTGTCATCAGAGGAATTGAGCTTCCACCTGTTTTATCAGACAAAAAAGCTCTTATCACTATGCTGTGGGATACCTTATGGCTTTTCCTCACAATCATTGAGGTGTGTGGTCATACAAACGATGTTGCCGGAATGAAGGCCGGCTGTATTATAGCATTTGTCTTTGTACTTGCGGCCTGGCTCATATTCTTTGATGCACGATATTTAAACGCAAACGGATTTATAAAATCCGCAATTATAGTTTTGATAGCTTCGTTTTGGACAGCTTTTGCCGATGACATATGCGAGTTTTTAATTTTTAGCACCAGACAAATCACTATAAAGTCCGTGAATTTTTCTGACTGGACTTCCAATATCTGCGTGAATGCCAATGTTTACGCTATTGTACTTGTGTCCGGCGTTATTATCGCCTCTATACTTTTCGTAGCAGGCGGTATCAAAGCATTTGCTAATAAAAAATAAATTAGTTTTCTCTTTTATATATTATTACAAAACCCCTCCCACAGACTTCTATCTGTGGGAGGGGTTTTTATAGTCATTATTCAATAAGTGCCTACAGATTAGCAAACACCCTGTGCAAGCATAGCATCAACTACTTTCTCAAAGCCTGCGATATTTGCACCTGCAACATAGTCAGTCTTTCCACCAACTGTTGCATTGTATCTCTTAGCAGCATCACTAATGTTAGCGTAGATTGTCTCCATGATACCCTTGAGCTTTCCGTCAACCTCTTCGAATGTCCATGAAAGTCTCTCAGAGTTCTGGCTCATCTCAAGTGCTGATGTAGCAACACCACCTGCATTGGCAGCTTTACCACCTACGAAGAGTACTCCGTTCTCCTGAAGGTATTTTGTAGCCTCAAGAGTTGTAGGCATGTTAGCACCCTCTGTTACAGATGTAACACCGTTAGCAACGAGCATCTTGGCATCCTCAATGTCTAACTCATTCTGAGTCGCACATGGAAGAGCAAGATCTACCTTGTACTGCCATACACCGTGCTCACCGTTCTGCTTTGCATGATACTCAGCAGTTGACTTAGCAGCTGCATACTCAGTAAGACGGGCACGCTTAACTTCCTTAACTTCCTTAAGAAGTGCAACATCAATTCCGTTTGGATCATAAATCCATCCGGTAGAATCAGAACATGTTACAACCTTAACACCTAACTCCTGTGCCTTCTCGATTGCGTAGATAGCAACGTTACCAGATCCGGAAACTGCTGCTGTCTTTCCCTCAAGGCTCATACCATGATCCTTCCATAATGCGTTAGTAAGATATAACAGACCATATCCAGTAGCCTGTGTACGTGCAAGAGATCCACCATAGGTAAGACCCTTACCAGTCAGCACACCTTCGTATGATCCACGAATTCTCTTATACTGTCCAAATAAGAAGCCGATCTCTCTTGCACCTGTTCCGATATCTCCGGCCGGTACGTCAACGTCTGCTCCGATATATTTGCAAAGTTCTGTCATGAAGCTCTGGCAGAATGCCATGATCTCTCTGTCAGATTTACCCTTAGGATCGAAATCAGAACCACCTTTACCACCACCGATTGGAAGTGTTGTAAGAGAATTCTTAAATACCTGCTCGAAACCTAAGAACTTGATAATACCCAGGTTTACAGAAGGATGAAGTCTTAAACCTCCCTTGTATGGTCCAATGGAATTATTAAACTGTACACGGAAACCTCTGTTTACCTGAACCTGTCCGTTGTCATCTACCCAAGGAACACGGAACATGATCTGACGATCCGGCTCTGTGATTCTCTCAAGAATCGCATTCTTTCTGTATAATTCCTCATTTGCATCGATCACAGGTCTTAAAGAATCAAGTACCTCTGTTACTGCCTGTAAGAACTCAGGCTGGTCAGCGTTTTTCTTCTGTACTACTGCGAGTACTTCATCAACATAGCTCATTTTTATATCTCCTTTATAAAATTATTTTTCACATCAACAAGTTTATTTTATATAAATTTATTGTTATAATCAAGTAATTTTTGAAGGTTTTATATAAAAAAAATTCATTTTATTTATTATCTTCATTTATATTATCCCAATTCTGGTACTGATTCTCCTCATCATCGGAATATACCACCTTGAAATAATCCGAGAGTTTTGCAAGTGAAGCTATAAGAACTTTCATTTCGTCATCCGAAAGGCCGTCCTTTATATGCTCTATCATATGACGGTGAAACTGCTCATGATGATAGTATGCACTCTTTCCCTTGTCAGTGAGTGAGAGCTTTACCACACGCTTATCCTCCTCACTGCGGATACGGTTCACGTATCCCTTGCGGGTGAGACCATCTATTGCCTTTGTCAGTGTGCCCAGTGTGATAGACATAAGCTTGGCTACGGTGCCGGAGCGCTTTGGCTCATCGACTCCTATCGCCTCTATTATATGCATATCGTTGATAGAAATATCAGAAAATTCGTCTGTTATCAGACACCTGCCCTCTATCTCTGTCAAATCCTTGAACAGACACACCAATAATTCATTTAAAGTTTCATCTGCCGTCATAAATACCTCTTTCTATTGCCACTCTATGGCGCAGGCTCCCCATGTAAGTCCTGCTCCAAAGCCTGATAAAATTATTTTTTCCTCATGCTTTATCATACCATCTTTGCGGACTTTATCAAGCAAAATCGGCACACTTGCCGCAGAAATATTTCCACACTGCTGTAAATTGGTCGGAAATTTGTCCATAGGCTGCTTAAGCCTCTTGGCAACCGACTCAATAATACGGATATTGGCCTGATGCAGCACATAGACATCCACATCATCTGCGCTCCAGCCGATTTCATCAAGCAGCTCATTTATAGCCTTTGGCACTGTCTTTACCGCAAACTTGTATACAGCAGGACCGTCCATGGTGACATAGCCACCGAATGCAGACTGCTTTCCATTGTCGGTAAACGGATTGACTACAGGACGATTGTCTCCGTCAAGCGCCTCACCGCCTTTTCCGTCAGAACCCTGTACAAAGCCCTTGAAGGCATCGCCCTCGTCTGTCACAACCGCTGCGCCTGCTCCGTCTCCGAAGAGTACACAGGTGCTTCTGTCATTCCAGTCCATTATTTTTGAAAGAACCTCTGCTCCCACTACGACTGCCTTGTGAAACCTGCCGGTCTTAAAATATGCATCCGCTGTGGCAAGCCCGAATAAAAAGCCTGAGCATGCGGCATTTATGTCAAATGCCACTGCACTGCCTGCACCTATCTCAGCCTGAATCTGACATGCGAGCGATGGAACGATTTTGTCTGTGGATACGCTTGCCGCTATTATCAAGTCTATCTCACTTCCGTCAATTCCCGCATCCTGCAACGCACTTTTTACTGCATCACAGGCAAGTGAGGTGGTTGTCTCAGTCGTTGCAATGTGTCTGTTTCTTATTCCTGTACGCGAGCTGATCCACTCGTCAGATGTGTCCATTATGGCTGCCAGGTCATCGTTTGAGACCACTCTCTGTGGCAGGCAGCTTCCTGTTCCAACTATCTTCATAGAATTTCCTTTCCGAGACTAGAACTTGCGGAAACGCTTGTATCTTTCCTCCAAGAGCTGGTCCTTTGTCAATTTGCTTTCTTTTTCCAAGAATTTCTTCATGTTGCCCTTCATGTAGTTTCCGATTGATGAAAGGGCATCCTCGTCGGCTCCGCCAAACTCAGGTATTATATCATCCACGACATCAAGCTCCTTTAAGTCGTGTGCTGTAATCTTCATTACCTCTGCGGCCTCCTTTGCACGCTTTCCGTCCTTCCAGAGGATAGATGCAAAGCCTTCTGGCGAGAGGATTGAGTATGTGGCATTTTCCATCATCCACACTTCATTTCCTACAGAAAGAGCTAAAGCTCCGCCGCTTCCGCCTTCTCCTATCATGAGACAAAGGATTGGCACCTTGATGCCGCTCATCTCATAAAGGTTTCTTGCGATTGCCTCACCCTGTCCGTTTTCCTCTGCTTCCATTCCCGGATAAGCTCCTGATGTATTGACAAAGGTTATGATCGGACGGTTGAATTTCTCTGCCTGCTTCATAAGGCGCAGTGCCTTGCGGTAGCCCTCAGGTGATGGCATACCATAGTTTCTCTTTGCACAGTCCTCAAGGTCTTTTCCCTTGTGAACACCGATAACTGTGACCGGCTGGCCGTCTAAATATGCGATTCCGCCTACGATAGCCGGGTCATCGCGGAAATATCTGTCTCCGTGCAGCTCCATAAACTCATCAAAGATATAGCCCATATAGTCAACCGATGCAAGTCTCTTAATCTGTCTTGCGGCGCTGACCTTATCCCATACCTTAAATGGCTTAGCCTTTGCCTCGCGCTCCTTCATAAGCTCTGTCGGCTCGTAATTGTCGTCTGAGTGAAGCGGATCAAAATTGGCATAGCCAGTGGTAGGTCTGTGAGCACGTAAAATCTTGTAAAGAGTCTTCTTTAAATCCTCACGCTCAACTATCATATCCACAAAGCCGTGCTCAAGCTGGAATTCTGCCCTCTGGAAGCCCTCAGGCAGCTTCTGTCCGATGGTCTGCTCGATAACACGAGGACCCGCAAAGCCGATAAGTGCCTTTGGCTCTGCAAGAATTATGTCTCCAAGCATTGCAAAGCTGGCTGTCACACCACCTGTTGTAGGATCTGTGAGTACAGGCACATATAAAAGTCCTGCCTCTGAATGACGCTTTGCTGCGGCTGAGGTCTTTGCCATCTGCATCAGCGAAATGATACCCTCCTGCATTCTGGCACCGCCTGAACAGCAGAATAATATAACCGGAAGTCTTTCCTCTGTGGCACGCTCAAATGCGCTTGTGATTTTCTCACCAACCACATGGCCCATGCTTCCCATCATAAATCTTGAATCAATTACACCAAGCACTGTCTCCTCGCCGTAAATCTTTGTCTTACCGATAACAATGCCCTCAGAAAGTCCTGTTTTCTCCTGAGTCTTTGCAATTTTCTCCTCATACTCAGGGAAATTGAGAGGATTTCCTGTTGTAAGCTCTGTAAACCATGGCTCAAATGCTTCCTTGTCGGAAACCATTCTGATTCTGTTTTTAGCACGCACACGGAAATAATAATTACACTCATAGCAGACGTATTTGTGCTGTTTTACAACTGATTTGAGCACAGTCTTGCCACACTTTGGACAAACAATTGTCTCAGGGACATCCTCTTTCGTTTCCTGTGCTGCACCGGCATTTTTGCCATCTGCGGCTGTTTTTGCGCTCTCAGCGTTCTTTGCTAAAGTCTCTTCAGCCTCTATATTTTTATCTTTCTTCTTGAATAACTTCATCATGTCTCCTTATGCAATTAACCTATTGCAAATGTAAGCTCCGCCATACAGGCAACCTTGCCGTTTACCCTGGCAACAGCCTTGCCCACACCGATAGGACCCTTAACCTTTATAATCTCAGTGGTCAGCTCCAGCGTATCTCCCGGAACCACCTTCTGCTTGAACTTGGCATTATTGATGCCTGCAAAATATGCAGTCTTGCCCTTCCACTCATCCTGACAAAGAATGGCAACTGCACCGGTCTGCGCCAAAGCCTCAATAATAAGCACTCCCGGCATCACCGGATTTCCTGGAAAATGTCCCATAAAATGCGGCTCATTCATAGTCACATTCTTCTTGGCCACACACTTTACGCCCGGCTCCAGTTCCTCAACCGTATCAATGAGGAGAAACGGACTGCGGTGCGGCAGAATATCCATAATCTGCTGCGTATTCAAAACTGACATATACATCTATCCTTTCTCAATTCGCGAAGCCCCTAAATTATTTATACGCCTTGAGCAGAATACTTGCATTATGTCCACCAAATCCCAGTGAATTGCTCAGTGCATACTCAACAGGCTCCTCATAGCTGTCCTTGCAGTAATTGAGGTCAATCTCCTCATCAGGAGTCTCATAGCCAACAGTTTTATGTATAAATCCGTCCTGGATTTCCTTCACACAGGTGATAAACTCAACAGCTCCTGCTGCTCCGAGCAGATGTCCTATCATAGACTTTGTTGAATTGATTTTAAGATTTGCAGCCTCATCACCGAACGCAAGCTTGATTGCTCTTGTTTCGAAAAGATCATTGTGATGTGTGCCTGTTCCGTGCGCATTGATGTATTTTACATCTGCCGGTGTGACACCTGCATCGCTCATGGCGTTGGTCATGGCTCTTGCTGCACCTGCGCCATCCTCCTGTGGGGATGTGATGTGGTATGCATCAGATGAGCAGCCGTATCCGACTACCTCTGCATAAATTTTTGCTCCTCTTGCCTTTGCATGCTCAAGTTCCTCAAGGATAACTACTCCTGCGCCCTCGCCCATTACAAAGCCGCTTCTGTTCTTGTCGAACGGAAGTGAGCACTTTGCCGGATCATCTACTGTAGAAAGCGCTGTGAGTGCTGTAAATCCTGCGATTCCGATAGGACATACACTGCCCTCTGTACCACCGGCTACCATCACGTCAGCCTCACCGTACTGGATGCTTCTGTATGCCTCACCGATTGTGTTTGTTCCTGTAGCGCAGGCTGTTACATCATTGATGCTCTTTCCCTTGAGACCGAACTGGATAGAAACATTTCCTGCTGCCATGTTGGAAATCATTAAAGGAATAAGCATTGGACTCACTCTCTTTGGTCCCTTTGTAATGATTTTCTCATGCTCTTTCTCCATGCTGGAAAGACCGCCGATACCGGAACCAATGATAACACCGACACGGTATGGATCTTCTTTTTCCATATCAAATCCCGCCTGGTCAAATGCCTCTCTGGCCGCTGCCACCGCATACTGGCAGAAAGCTTCCATCCGTCTGGCCGATTTAAAATCC
>OHRL01001723.1_pt1 | contig 10850 bp, 7 predicted proteins | sample 1578331 | NCBI WGS metagenome assembly OHRL01 (sample SAMEA3879608, study PRJEB24766) | human gut metagenome | biome: human-associated habitat; feature: feces | place: USA | collected 1985/1987
CCCTCAAGCCATACAGAATCGGGACATATTTCCTTCAGATTGCTTTCACTTTCAGAAATTCCGCTGCCGCCCGATGTGCAGAAGTCAACCATTGTCTTTCCTGAAAAATCGTAGCTTTCGAGAAAAGTATCAATAATTCTGGGCTCGATTCCCCACCATATCGGATGACCGATAAACACAACGTCATATTCGTCTATATTTTCTATTGTGTCTGATATTTCAGGACGTGCGGTATCATCATTTTGTTCTTGATTTGCACGGCAGTTATCATTACTGTAATCTAAATCTTCTTCTGAATAGGGCTGTACGGGAACGATTTCAAATAGGTCGCCACCTGTTACATTTGCAATTTCCTCCGCTATTGGTCGGGTTGTGCCCGTCGCAGAAAAATATGCAACGAGAATTTTGGATTTATTATCTGTTTTCGATTCGGATTCAATTGTAGTTTCAGAAGAAACAGTTTCGTTGCCGGAAGCATTTGTTTTTTCTGAGAATTGTTCCGTTGTTTCAGATGATGAAGAGAAATTAATTTCATTATCTGTAGTTTTTCCGCAGCCAAACATAAAAAACGGTAAAATGAATGTCATATACAATAACGCAAGTTTTCTCATTAAAAATCTAACCTTTCTGTTTTCTGAATTAAATAGTCAATCACATCAACCTGCCGCTGAGCATTATGCAGGCTGTCCATAAGCAGTTTGCGCTGTGCTTGCAGCAGCCGCAGGCGTTCGTTTTGCTGACCGCTTTCCAAATATTTAAGATACTGCACTTTCTGTTCTTCGGAAAATCCGCAGTCGTCAAGACAACGACGGGTATATTCGGCGATTTCCTTTTCCATCTCCTCCGCCTCCTATAATTTATTATACAACAGGTTTTTATAGATTGCAAATAGTTATTATGAATGATAAATTATCGTTGACGGGAATGATAAGATGCTGTATAATCAGAGTAAAGGAGTGAAGTTAAAATGATTGAAACAAGACTTCTGCACTATTTTCTTGCTATTGCGAGAGAGCAGAACATTACTAAAGCCGCAGAAACCCTGCACGTTACACAATCAACTCTTTCAAAGCAGATGATGAATTTGGAAGCACAGCTCGGCAAACAGCTTTTTATTCGTGGAAAACGTAAAATAACGCTTACTGATGAAGGCAATTTCCTGCGTAACAAGGGGCAGCAGATTCTTGAGCTTATGAGCAGCGCCGAGTCGGCATTCCTCACCGAGGGCGAAATTATCACTGGAGATATTACCATTGCCTGTGGGGAAACAGCGGCTATGGACTTCATCACTGAAAATTATCGCAAGCTGCATGAACATTACCCGAATGTGAAGCTTCATATTCACAGCGGCGATGCAGACACAGTCATGGAACGCCTTGATAAAGGTCTTGCAGATATAGGACTGCTGATTGGTTCTATAAAACAGGAGAAATATGACTACCTGAATATTCATCAGAATGACGTTTTCGGATTGCTTATGCCGCAGGACTGTGAGCTTGCGCAGGAAAAAATTATCCCCATAGAAATGCTGAAAAGCCTGCCTCTTATCTTTTCGGAGCAGACTTTTCTGGGACATCAGAATATAGACTGGTTCGGCATTAATTATCATGAATTAAATATTGTTGCAACCTATAATCTGATTTATAACGCTACTTTTCTTGTTGAAAAGGGCGTGGGTTATGCGCTTTGCCTTGACAGGCTTGTAAATACGGTAGGACGAAATCTCACGTTTCGCCCAATTAATCCTGAGCTTTCCCTTGAGCTTTATCTTGTCACGAAAAAGTATCAGACATTTTCGCCTGCGGTTAAGGTGTTTATGGAAATGATAAAGGCAAATATTAATGTATAGAATTATTATGCGCTCGATGAACTGATGAAAGAGATGTAAAAACTGTGCTAAGAAAAGAAATACTTGAAATTATGAGGAAAAGACTCGTCCGTTTTGACGAGCGTACCGCTGAAGACGAAAAGGCGCTTTGCGAGCTTAATAAAAAACGTAAAATCTTCAGGGAAAAGAAGAGGGAAGAAAAATACGTACCCTGTGCGCCAATTACGATTTTGGAAACCGTCTTTTATTGGACGACAGTGAATCCCATGTTGGCTCGCAGACTATATCCTACTCTCTGGTATGCAGTGTTTTTACTGAAATTCTTTATTTTTTCTTACAGCATAATAAAGCGGACTTTCCATTGCCATTATTTCTCTTACACTAATACTTTTGAAAAGTGGTTTTTTAAGTTTAAGTTTCGTCCATAATATCGCATATATAAACAACAATACAAATAAAATGAAAAACAATATAAAAATTTTATGTTTTTCAGCCGAAATATTATACATCATGTAGATCGTACCGATAATGCCTATTATTTGAAGTATAGGAAATAGCGGAACTTTAAATGTTCTCGGAACCGTTTTTAATTTTTTTCTTAAAACTATTACATCAAAGTGATATGTGATATAAGACAGCATAAGAAAAATAGAAGAAGTTAAAATCATAAACTGAACAGCATCACCTGATGAAAGTCCTGTCGCTTCTATTATAATTGTTATTATTCCCATAAGAAGTATTGCAACATAAGGAGCGCCTTTCTTATTTTTCTTTTGAAATATTGCAGGTAAAAGATTGCTTTTTGCCATTCCGCAGCAAATTTCAGAAACACATCCGATAATTGCGTTTTGAGTGCTTACCGCGGCAAATAAAGCGACTGCTATTATCCAATATTTTCCCACTTTTCCAAGCATATTTACGGCATACAAAATATGAGGAGAATCAGCTGTACCGAGCTCTTGATATAAAGTATAATTTTTGAATCCTAAAGAAAGAAATATTTGAATTACACACATTATTCCAAGACTTAAAAACATACTTAATGGCACTAATCTCGGATTTCTCATATCCTTACCTATCGGAACAATAAATTCTGAATCAATAAAAAACCAAAATGCGACAGCGGTTAATGGTAAAACGTCTTTTATTCCGACATTTAATTCTACAGTTTGTGTAACCGTTTCACCGCTTCCAAGACCAAATGCGCCGATTATTCCCAAAATTAATAAAGAAATAACCATAAAAGATGCGATTATCGACTGAACAAGCGCCGACATATTAACGCCCATTAAATTTATTACTACAAGAATAACCGTAAGCGATACACTCCAAACAGCAGGCGGTATACCATTACCTAAAAAATCGTTCATAACATTTGCAAACATTGCGCCTTCCGCAGGTGCGGCAAAAATATTTGCAATAATATATCCGCCGAGCATTGCTATTATCGTTGCTACAGGTCCAAGTCCCGCAAGCATATATTGCGCGAGACCTCCTGTAAGATTTGGCATTACTGCATTTAATTCTGATATTGAAGTAATGACAATCATATTAAGTAAACAAGCTGTTACAATTGCAATTATAAATGGCGTCCCGACCATACTTGTTCCGCTTGCAAGAGAAATAAAGCAGCTTGTTGCAACAAGCATACCTACTCCCGTTGCTACGGCGCTGAATAAACCAAGTTTCTTATTCATAACTAATCACTCCTAATTAATTCAATCAAGTTCTGATTTATTTAAAGCTTTCACTCCTTCTTCACCTGTTCTTACTCTATAGATGTTATCAATACCGGAAACAAAAATTTTTCCGTCTCCGATATGTCCCGTGTAAAGTTCTTCTTCTATTAGCTTTATCAAACCGTCAACATTTGATTTCTCACAAATAATCATAATCTTGCTTTTGGGAAGCAGCTGAAGATTTGAGTTTGTATCTTCTTCATATTCCAGAGAACCAAGCTGAACCCCGCATCCAAGTACATTCGATACTGTTAGGCCAGTTACGCCAAGCTTATTTAATTTTTTGATAAAGCTTTTCTGACCGAATTTTTCTATAAGCTCATTTACTTTTGACATTCCGCTTATAATTTCTACCCTTGAAAACTCCATAACTTTTCCCTTTCTGAAATAAAGACATGACGATAAATTATCAAACACGCCTTTGTATCTATTATTAAAATTTCTTTTTATCTGTTATTTCTTCGGAATTTTGGACAGCATATTGTTCGCACAAAAATCCTTTCGCTTTGCTTCCGTCGGCAAGCTCCACCGTGCCGATAACAAGCGGTTCAAGAACACTGCCCGAAAAAATTCCAAATGATTTTTTGCTTATTCTGTAAATATCAACTTCAATCGACTCTCCGCCGCCGCTTTTGATAAGCCCCGGTTTAACTGGCGATGTATTCAGCTTAAATAATTTATATTTTTTAGCTGTCGCATCATGCCTTAAAAATTCTGCACCAAGTTCAGAAAGCTGATATTCCAAAGGATAACCTTTTTTATGAAGTCCGCAAACAGCGAATTCGATATATTCGCTATCAAGAAATTTGTCTGCAGCTTCAATAACAAGATTCTCCGAATCGCTTAATCCAAATATTGTAATTCCAAACGGTAAATTTTTATCAGTACTGTTTTCGGGAATTGCAATTGCGGATAAGTTCAAAAGATTGCAATGATTTGTATATAGTCCCATCATGCTGTTTGTTTCAATAGGGTTTTCTCTTACTTCATCTCTTGTGAAACTTCCTCCGGCTGTAGGCATAATCATGACAGAATTTTTAAGTAATATACTAGCTTTATGTCTGTAATTTTGCAAATCATGAAGGTTCTTAAATAATTCCGCGGCAGTATTACTTTCTTTTGCACCGCTTCTTAATATAATTTCGGTTACCGGAAAAGTCTTATTAGGGTTTTTCTCCACAAATTCTTTTAAATCAAGCCATCTTTCAGCTACATATGCGCCTTCGTAAAGAATCTTTGCGGCAGCGTAAAAGAAATCATAATCTATATATTCGATTTTAATCCCGAGATTTTTAATTCTTTCCGCCGCGTTATTCCATTTTGTTCTGTAATTATCGGAATAAGCTCCGAAAAATATCGGTTCGTCTTTCGGAAGATATATTTTTTCGGGTAACTTTTTTCCTTTTAATTCAATAGCTTTACTCCAACGGCAATTTTCATCAAAACCACGTACAATTTTGTTTACAATTTGAGTGTCTTCAAGATTATTTGCAAATACGGTAACACAATCTAAACTTGCGCAAGCGGGAACGACTCCGTCTGTTGACCAGGCGCCAAGCGAAGGCTTATATCCAACTATGGTATTTAGCATAGCGGGAACTCGTCCCGAGCCTGCGGTATCTGTTCCAAGTGAAAACGCCGCCATTCCGAGTGCGACAGCTACGGCAGAACCCGAACTTGAACCTCCGCTTATCATTTTTTCATCATGTGCATTATGTACTTCTCCATAAGGACTTCTTGTACCTACAAGTCCCGTTGCAAATTGATCGAGATTCGTTTTACCGATAGGTATTGCTCCCGCATTTATTAATTTTTGTACAACTGACGCGCTTTTTTTCGGAACATATGAAAATTCCGGGCAAGCAGCCGTAGTCGGAACGTCTTTAAGATCTATATTATCCTTTATTGCAAACGGAATACCCCATAGAGGATGATCTTCGGCGTTTTCAGGTAAATTTGCAATATAATTTTTGATTAATTCCATACTCGGTTTTACAATCCATACATTATATTCCGAATATTTTTCCGATCGTTTAATTATTTCTTCAATAAGTTCTGTTGGTGTAAACTCGCCGTTTTGATAAGCTTGTTTTATATAACTTACGGTAAATTTTTTTGGAAAAAACATTTTTATTTCCTCCGATTTTTAATTTTGTATTTTAATCGCGGCAAGAACCTGTCCTGCATTAACTTGTTCGCTTTCCTTGATATATATTTTTTTGATAACGCCGTAGTTATCCGCAGAAATAGGGAACTCCATTTTCATGCTTTCAAGCACGGCTATATCCTGCCCTTCTTTTACATAATCGCCTTCCTTAACAAGTATTTTCCAAACGCTGCCCGGAATAGCGGCATTTATACCTTCGCAATTATCAGGCAAAACAATATCTTCGAAAGTATTTACTTCAGGTTCTTCGGAAATGAATTGGTCAAGCCCTTGTTCCTTCCATCTGTTTCTTTCGGCTTCAAACGCCGCTTCTTGATGTGCTTTAAATTCCGCACTGCTTTCTTTTATACTTTCAAGATACGCCTTATATTCACCTAAGTTAAAGGTTGTTTCTTCTATTTCTATTTTAAACTCTCCGCGAAGAAAATCTTCTCTGTATTTTAAAATTTCATCCGCACTGCATGGATAGAATTTAATTTGATCAAAGAAATTTAAAAGCCAAGGCTTATCATCTGAAAAATATTCTGTTTCCTGCTTAGAATTCCACATCTGAACAGTTCTTCCTACAAATTGATAGCCTCCGGGACCCTCCATTCCGTAAACGCAAAGATAAGCGCCGCCGATTCCAACCGCATTTTCGGGAGTCCAGGGCCTTGCCGGATTGTATTTTGTGGTAACCATTCTATGACGCGGGTCTGTAGGCGTAGCGACAGGAGCGCCTAAATAAACGTCTCCAAGTCCTAGAACAAGATAATTTGCGTTAAAAACAATATTTTTTACATCTTCCAAACTGTCAAGACCGTTTATTCGTCTTATAAATTCGGGATTGCTCGGGCACCAAGGCGCGTCGGGTCTTACCGTTTGCTGATAACGTTTCGCGGCAATTTGTGTTTGCGGATCGTCCCATGAAAGAGGCAGCTTTATTATTCTTGACGGAACAGTTATATCTTCTATCGCAGTAAGTTTTTTATTTATTTCAGCTGCCTTTTCAGCCGTTTCAATTGCATTTGTTTCATACACATCAAAATGTATCTGTAAAGAACGAATACCCGGCGTCATATCTATTATTGGTAAATCTGATTTTTCAAGTTCTTTCATAAGAATATGAACTCTGAATCTAAGCTCGATATTAAGCTCCATTTCACCGAATTCTATTAAGATGTTTTCTTCACCGTCAAGACGAATCATATAATCGATACCACACGCTTTTCCCTTATCAAGAATCGCATAAGACGAATCTAAATCATCTGATTGGTTTGGCAAAATAACCTTTGTATATTCAAGGCTTATGTTTTTGTCTACGGCGTCTCGTATTTCTTTAGCCTGTTCCAAAGTTATAAGTCTGAAATGAACTTTATCTCCCGGATGAAGCTGCCCAAGTTTCCATTGTTCTGCTTTTGCTGTAGTTACAGGGCAAACAAATCCGCCAAGGCTCGGACCGTCAGGTCCTAAAAGTATTGATTGGTCTCCTGTTAAATCAAGCGTTCCTACAGCGTAAGCGTTATCATGAATATTTGACGGATGAAGGCCTGCTTCTCCTCCGTCTTCTCTTACCCACTGAGGAATCGGGCCGTTAAGTCTTATACCTGTTCTTGCGCTGTTGAAATTAACCGTATATTCCGATTCTGTAAGCGTTTTTAAATAATCGGATTTTAAATATTCTTCAGTAGGCTGGGGGCCCGGAATAACTCCTATTATCCATTCGTTTGAAATTTCCGGGATATATTTTTCATCAAACGTTTTTACTTCATTTGTTCGGCAATTATCAAATAATCTTAAAACATCGCCCGTTCTTAGCGTTCTGCCGTTATGTCCGCCGAATTTTCCGTCAACGAATGTCGACCGGCTTCCCATAATTACAGGAACATCTATTCCTCCTTTTATCAGAAGATAGGTTCTCATTCCTTTTTCACAAGTTTTAAACTTTAAAATCTGCATAGGCGCTGCATTTACAACAGAATACGTTTTTACAGGTACTCCGTCAAGCGTAGCCTCCATATCGGCTCCTGTAATGCAAAATGAAGCGGATGTTCTGAAACGATAGCTTCCTCCCTTTAGCGTAAGCTCTATACCTGCCGCATCCTCGGAGTTTCCAAGCAGCTTATTACCGATTCTGAATGAATAGTTATCCATTGCGCCGCAAGGGGGAACGCCAACGGTCCAGTAGCCAATCATACCGCGGTAATCCTGTACGGTTGACTGAACTCCTCCGTCAAGAACTTCTATGGCTTTTTCCTCGGGAGCAAAATTTTCAAGCATTTTGGTAAAAAGCTTGCCCTTATGGTAATTTTCAGTGTTTATAAGCGCTTTTAAATACTGTGTATTGTTTGTTACGCCATAAATTTTAGTTTCACAAAGCACATCATTCATTTTCTTTACAGCGTCTTTACGGTTATCTGCATGAACGATCAATTTTGCAAGCATAGGATCATACAATGAGGAAACTTCAATATTTTTTCTTATCCATGTTTCAACACGTGCCTTGCAGCTTAAACAAACATCGTCTATTTTACCGCTGCTCGGACGAAAATTATTTATACAATCCTCGGCATATACTCTGACTTCTATGGCATTTCCGTTCATAGAGTAATCTCTGTCAATATCTTTTAATTCATCTGCCGCTTCTTTTATCATCCATTCAACAAGGTCGATTCCCACAACCTCTTCGGTTATTCCATGTTCCACCTGCAAGCGAGTATTTACCTCGAGAAAATAAAATTGTTCCGCTTCCTCATCATATAAAAATTCGACAGTTCCCGCATTTCTGTATCCCGCCGCTTTTGCAAGACATCGAGCGGATTTATACATTTCTTTTCTCACATAATCCGGAAAATTCGGAGCAGGAGCTTCTTCAACTACCTTTTGATTTCTTCTCTGTACAGAACAATCTCTTTCGCCCAGTACAGCAATTTCTCCGAATGTATTACCGAAAATCTGTACTTCGACGTGACGCGCTTTTCTTATATACTTTTCGATAAATACGCCTGAATCATTAAAGTTGCTTTCTGCAAGGTGCCGTACATTATCAAACGAATCAATAAGTTCCTGCTTATTCTCACAAATTCTTATACCTATACCGCCGCCGCCGGCTGTGCTTTTAATCATAACAGGATAGCCGATTTTTTCAGCAGAATTAACAGCAATGTCTGTATCCGATATAAGTCCTGTTCCTGACAAAAGCGGAACATTTGCTTTTTCAGCAATTTCTCTCGCTGAGTGTTTCAATCCAAAAAGTTTTATTTGATTTGAATCGGGACCTATAAATTTTATTCCGTTCTTTTCGCATTCGGCGGCAAATTCGGTATTTTCACTTAAAAATCCGTATCCCGGATGAACAGCTTCCGCGCCTGTTGATTTTGCCGCGTTTATTATTTTTTTTACATCAAGATATGTTTCTTTTGCTGTTCCTTCACCGAGATAAACCTTTTCATCTGCGTTCAATACATGAAGGCTGTCTCTGTCGGCTTTTGAATATACAGCAACACTTTTAATACCCATTTTAGCAAGAGTTCTTTCTACTCTTACGGCTATCGCGCCTCTGTTTGCAATTAAAACTTTAGTAAACATTTATGTTTCCTCCAAAAATAAAAAGCTGCCATAATTTTATATGTTCGCCGTTGAACTAAAAATATGACAGTTTAATAAAATTTCGCTATATTAATTTAAATTGACTCAATCCCAAATAAGCAGTCTTACAGGCGTAGGATTATATGCATTGCAAGGATTATTTAATTGCGGACAATTGCTTATTAAGATCATTACATCTTCAAGAGCTTTCATCTCAACATATTTCCCCGGAGACGATACGCCGTCATCAAATTTCAATCCGCCTTCCTTTGTCACAGGAACATTCATAAAAAAGTTTATATTTGGCGCAAGGTCCCTTTTTCTGATATCTTCACCGCAATCTGCCAGCTGAAGCATAAAACTGTCACGGCAGTTATGCATATATCTTTTTTCTCTCGCATATCTTACCGTATTACTTTGTGATGAACAAGCGCCGCCAAGCGTATCATGTCTTCCTGTTTTATCTGCAACAATTTCAAGAAGAGGCTTTCCTGATTCAGCTCTGAGAATACTGCCTGTCGTAAGATATATGTTTTTCTGCATTACAATAGTTTGTACGGCGCTGTAATGATCTTCAGGATTTGTCAAATCATAAAAGGTCGTATCTACAGCTTGATTGCCTTCAATATCAAGTATTCTGAAAGTCTGACCCTTATGTAATTTATGAATCCAGCCAAGCCCTGCTTCAAGAACCTCATTATATACTGCGTTTTCAATTTTAAGATTACTGTCTTTTTCTTTAAATCCAAACATACATTTTCCTCCCTATTTTCCAAGTAAATTATTATAATCCCATGTATTTTCAAAAGCTCTGTAATTTTCGTTTCTGAAATTTACACAGTAATCTGTTAAATCAACCGGCGGAGCATCATAAACTTCCATTATTACAGGAACCGATGGATATTCATTTGAAGGATCAAGCGGATTTGGCGTGTTCGATACTATGAACAAAATATCCATTTCTGTCCTAAGCGTTACGGTAGCTCCTTTTTTGCAATGATTCTCATCATAATGCATACTTCCGTCTTCTTCAACATAAACCTTTGAAAATAGATTTACACAAGGAACGATATCTCTTTTACTCATATTGTTTCTAACAAGCTCTACCTTGAAGTTCTCTTCACCGCATCTGTAATAATCGTTGCCTTGCTTTTGATATGATGTTTTTCCGTATTTTTCATCTGTCAGGATTCTTGTTGTATGTCCCGATATTGAATCGTGCCATCCAAGACTGTCTTCGACAATGCTTGCAAGAACTCTTCCGTTATCGCTCATGAGTACGTTACCTCTTGTAAGATGAGCTGTATATTGAGCCTTTAGAGTATCAGGCATATTGTATCTTTCCGATCTGTCTATAAGATTATAAAGTAAAACGGATATATTTGCATTATCTCCAAGTGACTTGAAGTGAATATACTTACCTTTGCCTATAAATCCCGACCATTTTTCACCGGCTTTAAATTCCTTTAAGAATATCTTCTGCATAATTTTCTCCGTTCCGATGACTGCAAATGCCATCTGATTTATTTCTTTATGTATATTATAACAG
>OHRL01001726.1_pt1 | contig 10833 bp, 10 predicted proteins | sample 1578331 | NCBI WGS metagenome assembly OHRL01 (sample SAMEA3879608, study PRJEB24766) | human gut metagenome | biome: human-associated habitat; feature: feces | place: USA | collected 1985/1987
ACAAAAAATAAATAATGTATGCAGTTATTATACTATCCAGCTTAGCAAATATCAACAACTATGCGCAGACACTATTTGAAACTTGTATGTCAAAAGTAATCAAAATATCAAAAAATTAAATAGTATTCTCCACTTGTTCCATTTGCCGAAAAAATATCCGAAAAAGTATGTTGCTGTATGATGGGGCAAAAGGTTTACTTTTACAGCAATATATCTTATAATTTAACTGTTATAAAAATGAAAAAATCAGAAAATATACATGAAAGAAAGGATGTAAATAATGTTAACACCGATAGAAGAGACATTAGTGGCGGACATGAAATATCTGAAAATTTCGACGGATATAATAATGGCGACATTAGATTCGCTGGAGACGGAAGAACAACAGCAAATAATGTTGAACTCGATAAAGAGAAGATTCAACGAGAAGGGGACAGTGACGGAAGAAGAAATATTAAAAATGATAATAATGATAACCTGTCAGAAGAAAAATACTAAAGAGATGTAGATTATGCCGAATATGCACAGCATATCGTAAGATTTTTAAAACTGATATGAGCAAATATTTGTGCAAAATAATATATAATCTTTAATTTCGAAAAAAGTTCTTGCATTTTTGATAATCGTTTGATATAATTAAATCATCGATTTAGCGTGGCAAAGCGCTAATGTGAAAAATCGTGAAAGTAGGAATTAAAAATGAAAAAATTTTTATCGGTATTTTTGGCACTTGCTATGATTGCTTGTGTAGTAGCAGGATTTGCAGGTTGCTCAAAATCAGGAAAAGATGATGAGGTTGTGCCTTATTCATCAAGTAAGGGTGATACGACTGTTAAAACAGTTGCAGACCTTGATAAAGTTAAGGATGCTAATAAAATCGTTGTTGGCATTACAGATTATGAGCCTATCGATTATAAGGTTAAAGGAAGCGACGAGTGGGTTGGCTTTGATGCAGACCTTGTAAGAGCAGTTGCAGATAAGATGGGCATTAAAGTTGAATTTGTTGTTATCAATTGGGATAATAAGTTTATTGAACTTAATTCAGGCACAATTGACTGTATATGGAACGGTATGACTGTTTCTGATTCGGTTAAGAAAAATTGTGATATTTCAGATGCTTATGCAGGTAACAGCCAAGTTGTTGTTATGAAAAAGGATGCTCTTTCAAAGTATAAAGATAAGGATGCTGTCAAAGCTGCTAATTTAACAATTGCTGTTGAAAAAGGCTCTGCAGGTGAAGCAGAGGCAAAGAAGCTTTCAAATAATGTTGTTTCTCTTTCAGCCCAGTCAGATGCACTTAAAGAGGTTAAGTCGGGCACGGCAGACGCTTGTATTATTGATTCAACAATGGCTAATTCAATGACTAAAGAGGGTACGGACTTTTCAAATCTCGGTTATTCAATTTCTCTTACAACTGAGGAATATGCCGCAGGCTTCAGAAAGGGTTCAGACCTTACTGCTGAGGTAAACAGAATTCTTGCAGAACTTAAAACAGACGGAACAATGGACAAGCTTTCTGAAAAGTACGGTGTTAACCTTGCTAAATAAGGCACTTATATTTTAAACATTATAATATTTATCAGGCAGAGAACGCAAAACGCTCTCTGCCTAATTTGCTGAATAGACAGCTTTGGTTTTTATGATTATTGGAGGAAATATGTATGGACACATCGTTTTGGGCGATAACGCTTGAGCTTTTTAAGGGCTTTTGGATAAACTTTAAGCTTTTCGGTATCACTCTTCTTTGCACTTTGCCTTTGGGGCTTATTTTGAGCTTTGGCTCTATGTCGAAATTTAAGCCTCTTAAATATCTTGTTAAGGTGCTCGTTTGGATTATTCGAGGCACTCCGCTTATGCTTCAAATTATTGTCGTTTTTTACGGCCCGGGGCTTCTTTTCGGAATGCAGGTCGGAAATGATTATCGTTTTAAAGCGGCGTTAATTGCGTTTATTATTAACTATTCTTGCTATTTTTCGGAAATTTATCGTGGCGGTATTGAAAGTATACCGAAGGGTCAGCAGGAGGCAGGTCTTGTACTCGGTATGACTAAATCGCAAATTTTCTTTAAGGTTACGCTTTTGCAGGTGGTTAAAAATATTGTTCCGCCTATGAGTAATGAAATTATTACTCTTGTTAAGGATACCTCTCTTGCAAGAACTATTGCAATTATTGAGGTTATTCGTGTCGGTGAGGATTATATTACAGGTGCGGGCCTTTTCTGGCCGCTCTTCTACACAGGCGCATTTTACCTTGTATTCTGTGGAATTCTTACTCTTCTTTTCGGTCAAATTGAAAAGAAACTCAGTTATTTTAATTCTTAAGGAGGTTGGGCTTTATGGCATTTTTAGAGGTTAATGATATTAAAAAAAGTTTTGGCAAAAACGAAATACTAAAGGGCATAAGCTTTGACCTTCAAAAGGGTGAGGTGCTTTCCATTATCGGCTCATCCGGCTCAGGCAAAACAACGCTTCTTCGTTGCATAAACTTTCTTGAATTTGCCGAATCGGGTACGATTACCGTAAACGGCGAAATGATTTATGACGGAGTTGTTGATAAAAAAATTAAGGAAAAGGATTTGAGAAAGAAAAGACTTCACTTTGGTCTTGTTTTTCAGGATTTTAATCTGTTTCCTCAATACGATGTTCTTCAAAATCTTACTCTTGCACCGTCCTTGCTTAAAATGGGAACTAAAGAGGAACTTGAAGTTGGGGCGAGAGAAATTATTAAAAAAGTAGGTCTTGAGGATAGAATTAATCATTATCCCTGTCAGCTTTCGGGCGGTCAAAAGCAACGTGTTGCAATTGCAAGAGCGCTTATGCTTAAGCCCGATATTCTTTGTTTTGATGAGCCTACATCTGCACTTGACCCCGAACTTACAGGGGAGGTTCTTAAAGTTATCAAGAGCCTTAAAACCGGCAACAGCACTATGATTGTTGTTACTCACGAAATGGATTTTGCAAAGAATGTTTCCGATAAGGTAATCTTTATGGCTGACGGCGTTATTGAGGAATACGGCGAGCCTAAACAGCTTTTTGAAAATCCAAAAAGCGATAAGCTTAAAGCATTTTTAAATAATGCACTTGATGTATGAATATTACAAAATAAATACAAAGTTATGCAAATTTATGTTAATTGTTGACGAATGATTATATTTATGCTTTAATATAAATATGTTTTACTAAGCGTAATTAAAACATACACAGGAGGTATAAGGATGGATTTAAAAAACATTATTGACAAAAAAAGCGACTATGCCGATTATATGCTCGACGAGATTACCCATATTTGCAAAGATATGGATAAGCGTGACCCCGGCTCAGCTGGTGAAAAGCAGGCTTGCGAGTATATGGCTGACGTATTAAAAAAAGATTGCGGCTGTGAAAGAGCAGACGTTGAAAGCTTTAAGGAAAATCCCGGCTCATTCTTCGGCTGGATTTATTTCACAATCACATTCGTTTTAGCTGCAATTGTTCTCTTCTTCTTCTGTCCGATTGTTTCGGCAATACTTATTGTAGCAGGTCTTACAATTGTTTTGCTTCAGTTTGGTTTTTATAAAAAATGCGTTGACAGATTTTTCCCTGAAAAAACAGGTCATAACGTAACCGCTGTAAAGAAGTGTTCAGGCGAAGTTAAGCGCCGTATATTCTTTAACGGTCACCCTGACGCTGCTTGGGAATGGCCGGTAAACTATGCTTTGGGCGGCGTTGGATTTGAAGGTCACGCTGTTATCTGTGGTATCGGCGCAGTTTATTATCTTGTTATTTCTATTATTTCAACTGTTAAATACGGCGCATTCGGTATGATTAGCCATGATGTAACACTTTTCAAAATGGCTCTTTGGGGTCTTATCTTTGTTCCTTTCCTTATTGGTCTTTATTGGATGTGGAATAAGAACAGAATTGTTGACGGTGCTAATGATAATCTTTCAGGATGTTATATGGGTATCGCTGTTCTTAAGGCTCTTCACGACCAAGGCATTACTCTTGAAAATACAGAGGTCGGCGTTATTCTTTCAGGCAGTGAGGAAGCAGGTCTTAGAGGTGCTAAGGCTTGGTGCGAAGCTCATAAGGGCGAGTTTGACGATGTTCCTACAATCATTCTTTCTTACGACACAATTCATGACCCTAAATATCTTATGACTAATTATCGTGATCTCAATGGTACTGTTAAAGCAGATAAGGCAGTTTCGGATTTATTTATGGAATCTGCCGCTGACCTTAATATTCCTTGTAAAAAGGGTTGGGTTCCGCCTCTCGGAGGTGCTACCGACTCTGCCGCTTTTGCTCAGGCAGGCTTCCGTGCAACAGGTGTTACGGGCCTTAACCATAAGCTTGAAGATTATTATCATACAAGACGTGATACTTATGATAATATGAACCTTAAAGGTCTTGCGGATTGTTTTGCAATCAGCGTTAAGGCTCTTGAAAAGTTCGATAACGGCAAGGAAGTTTAATATTTACTTATATGCTGAAAGGGATACTGATAATTATTATCGGTATCCCTTGTTTTTTTGTAATGTTGTTGTTTATATTTGTTAAAAATTAATTTTAAGTCGGCTTTATGCTACTGTTAATGTAACTGATAATTTATATTGTTTTTAATGGAGTTTTTATGAGCTTTACGATTAAAGATATGACAATTCGTGATGAATATAACCGTCAACGAATTTTCAAAGGCGTAAATATTTGCTTTAAGGGCAGGGAAAATCAACACGAGATTTATGAGTTTTTTGATAAGTTTGAAAATGATAAAAACTTTCGTGATGAGCAGTACGATATGCTTACTTCAAACGGAGTGAATTTGATTAGACTCGGCTTTACTTGGGCAATGCTTGAGCCAAAGAAAAATCAATTTGATGAAAAAATAATTTCATATTTAAAACTTTTTGTCGATGAATGTCAAAAAAGAAATATTTATATTGTTTTAGACCTTCATCAGGACTTGTTTTACAGCAACGGCAAGTATGGCGACGGCGCACCGAAATGGATAACTCGTGATTATAAAGAAAAGCAACCGCTTGCAATTTGGGCTGAAGGTTATTTTTATATGCAAGACGTTCAAAGAGCTTTTAATGATTTTTGGCGAAATAAAAACGGTATGCAGGATGAGTTTATCTCAATGTGGAAAAGGCTTGATGATGAATTTAAAGGCTATGATAATGTTGTTGCGTACGATTATTTCAATGAGCCTATGATAAACGATAATTCAAATAAGATTTTTTGCCTTTTGATAAATAATGCTTTAAAGCAGGGCTTAAATGTTGATTTTGATGCACAAAAGTACTTTGGCACTAAATTTGAAAGATTAGGCTTTTTTAGAATGGCTTTGGCTGTGCTTTTTAAAATTAAAACCGTTGGACGATTGAAGCTGCTTTTGAAAAATTTAGATGATTATAGCGCATTTGATAAGGTGATTGACGGCGCACAGAAATATGTTAAAGAATTTGACGAAAAATATTATCAGCCCTTTATTAATAAAATTACTTCTCAATGTTCGTGCAAAAACGGCTTTGATTTTTTTGAACATAGCTATTATTCAAACCTCGGTATTCCTTTTAGTATTGAGCCACCCGATAATTCGATTTATTCTCCCCACGTCTATGATTTGTTTATAGATTCGCCGCTTTATAACAAGTATTCAAGTAACGAGCGAGTTAGGTATATTTTTGATAATGTAAGAAAAAATCAACTTAATATGAACGTGCCTGTAGTAATGGGTGAGTGGGGAGGATTGTGCCCGAAGAAAACGGATTGGTTTTCTCATATTGATTTTGTTTATTCATTGATAGAGCAAAATCAATGGTCAAGCATTTATTGGAATTATTATTTTGAAAATGACGAATTTGTCCGTTTAATGAACAGACCGTATCCCATTGCTGTTTGCGGCGATATAATAAGCTATCGTACCGATTCTAACGAAAGAAAATTCTTTATGGAATATAAGGTTTCTGATGACTATGTTCTTGCCGAAACGCAAATATATGTTCCGAATAAGGGCGTGCAAAAGTTTAAATCAAATTACGGCATAAATAAAATCGAAATTTCATATTGATATGTTGATGTGTTTTTACCTAAAGAAAAAAATCACCGTTTCTTTCACGGTGATTTTTATATATATATTAACTTTTCTTGATTTAAAGCTTTTTGCCGTCGATGCTGATTGTTACAACTTGCCACGGTAAGAATTTTCCGCTTTTTTTGATTGCTTCTTTTGCCGCATGTTCAAGACCGCCGCAGCAAGGAACTTCCATACGGACAATCGTAACGCTTTTAATATCGTTTTGTCTGATAATTTCTGTCAGCTTTTCGCTGTAATCTATATCATCAAGCTTAGGACAGCCGATAACTGTAATTTTACCACGCATAAATTCATTATGCATATTTGCGTAAGCGTAAGCCGTGCAGTCTGCCGCAATAAGCAGCTCTGCATTGTTAAAATACGGCGCATTAATCGGCACAAGCTTAATTTGACACGGCCATTGACCGAGCTGTGATTTGTTGACTGCAGGCATTTGCTCAATGCTTTCGGACGTTCTGTTAAAGGTATGCATTCTGCTTGACAGACAACCGTGGAATACTTCCTTCTTTTCTGCCTTTGCTTTCATATTCTTTTCAACTGCTTCTCTGTCATATTCAAGCGCTTCTCTTTCAACAAAGGTGATAGCACCGGTAGGGCATGTGGGCAAGCAATCACCGAGTCCGTCGCAATAGTCATCTCTCAAAAGTTTAGCTTTGCCGTTTACCATTCCTATTGCACCCTCATGGCACGCATTTGCGCAAGCGCCGCAGCCGTTGCATTTGCTTTCGTCTATATGAATGATTCTTCTAATCATTTATAACAACTCCTAAAATTAATTTAACACCTAATGTGCGAGGTGATTATATCAAACAAAAAAGAAAATTGCAAACAAAAATCATAAATTATTCCAAAGCAAGTTTTACCATTAAAGCGGTGATACAGGGTGAATGTTGTGGTCGTCATATGGGCTGAAATGCGAAAGCTTTGTATCAAATAATACCGTTCCACGTCCGATGCAGTAGTTTCCGTATCTGTCTTTTAAAGCGTCAACAGCGGTGTCGATTTTTTCAAGCTTTTCTCTTTTTTCAACCGTTTTTGAAAAATCAAATTGCGAACAATAATCAAAATCAAAATCCGTAACGCTTAAGCCTAAACTTCTTATCGGCATTTTCCAATCATAGTTTATAACAAATAAAGCCATTGCGCTTTTGATAATTTCACCGCTTACATTTGTTGCGCTTTCTAATTTGCATTGCCTTACAAAGCTGCCGAGTTTTTTGTCCCTGACATAGATTGAAAGGGTTGTTCCTTTTAAACCGAGATTTCTCATTCGTCTTGAAACACTTTCCGCCAAAACGGTAAATATTATTTTCACATCATTGTTGTTTACCAAATCTCTCGGCGTTGTTGTTGCGTTTCCTATGCTTTTTATATCACGCTCAATGTCCTTGTGCCGGACAGGAGTTTTATCCTCTCCACGTGCATATTGCCTTAGCAAAATTCCGTTTTTGCCGAGTATGCTTTTTATAAATTTCTCATCGCTTTTTGCAATGTCGCCTATTGTATATATTCCGTAATTATTAAGCTTTTTCGTCGTTGCAAGACCGACCATAATCATATCGCTGCATTTAAGCGGCCAAACGATTTTTTGGTAATTCTTTTTTGTTATGACGGTCATGGCATTCGGCTTTTTGTAGTCTGAGCCAAGCTTTGCAAACACCTTGTTATAGCTTACGCCCACACTTACGGTAATTCCTATTTCTTTTCTTATTCTCTCTTTTATTTCAAAGCCGATTTCCCGTCCGTTTTTAAACCAATCACCCGTGACGTCAATCCAGCTTTCGTCAAGACCGAACGGTTCTATCAAATCTGTATAATCTTCTAAAACTTTTCTTACTTTTTTTGAAAATTCAATGTAAACAGGGAAGTTTGGCGGTACGATTATTAAATTTCTGCACTTTTGCTTTGCTTTCCATAACGGCTCGCCAACAACAAGGCCGTATTTTGAAGCGATTTCGTTTTTTGTAAGTATAATTCCGTGCCTGCTTTCCTCGTTTCCTCCTACTGCAACCGGCTTTCCTTTTAATTCGGGATGTAAAAGGCATTCCACACTTGCATAAAATTTGTTGCAGTCAATATGAAGTATTTGTTTTTCCATAATATAATTGTCCTTGATATTTAAAATCTTAGAACACTTGTTCTAATAGCTATATGATAAAACAAATGTTCTATAATGTCAAGAACACTTTTTCTAAAGTCCGCATTTTGTCACTTGACGTAAATTGATTATTAAGTTATACTTTTTATTGTTGTAGGAATAAATTATTAAGGTGAAAATATGATTTATGATATCGCAAATCTTAAAGTAGAAATAAAGAACGAAAAAGGCAGAACAAAAAAACAGGCAATTCCTTATCTTGCAAAAAATCAGGAAGAAAAAAATGTTGATATAACAATTAATGTTGATGAAAAAAGGGTGCAAAACGCTATGAAAGCGCATCCCGAACTTGTTCAGGATGATTGGGAATATATGCTTACGGGTTCTGACTTTTATACGCAACTTATTAAGTATAACGGCTTTTTGCTTCATTCTTCTTGCATAGTTGTTGATAATGTGGCTTATGCTTTTTCTGCCGACAGCGGTACAGGCAAGTCAACCCATACCGAGCTTTGGCTTAAGCATTTCGGCGATAGGGCATATATGCTCAACGATGATAAACCGGCTATTAGGCTTATCGACGGCAAGGTTTATGCCTGCGGCACTCCTTGGAGCGGTAAGTATGACTATTCAACACCTCAAGTGGTTGAACTTGCCGGAATTTGTTTTCTTCAAAGAAGCGAAAACAATTGGATAAAGAAGGCTGAAACAAGTAAAGCTGTTTTTAATATTTTTTCTCAAACCGTTCGTAAGCTTGATGCAGTAAATATGGAAAAGCTTTTTGATGTGCTTGAACAGATTTTTTCAAAAATTCCTATTTATGACCTTGGATGTAATATTTCGGACGAAGCGGTTTTGACCTCATATAATGCTATGAAACCTAAAGAATAATAAATATAAAAAAAGAAGCGAAAGCATAAAAACTTTCGCTTCTTTTTCTATATAAAAATCCACCCAGCCGCCGCCTGCTGACAATAACCTGCTCTCTTAGCAGGTGGGTTATGCTCTCATCACTTTGTGCTACCAACGTCCTTATAAATAAGGGAGGTCTGCATTCCCGTTTCAAAGAAGTCAAATCCCTAAAAAAACGTGTTCGGGTTACTAAAGCTGACGGTTGTCGAGAAGGGCAGATTCTATAAATTATTATTACTGCTCCGGCTCAAAATATTCAACGTCAAATTTTTCCTCAATCTTTTGCATAAGTATATCGGAAATTTGCTCGTATTCCATTTCGTCTTCAATTTCAACAAGATATTCGTCGCCGTTGTCGTCAGTTTCAACCTTGAGGGTGATTACCTCATAGTCGCCGTCAACAATGTCCTCGTCAGTCTCATTATATTTTGTAATGGCAACATAAACATCGTTGTCAGTTTCATATCTTTCCAATAGTTCAAAAAGAAGCTCGTTGCCGTCATCATCAGTTACGCTGATAATGTCAGGCTCATAATATTCTTCGTTTTCAGCCATAAATTAACCTCCTAAATCAAATTACCTATAATATTATATAATAGTAAATAAAAGAATTTTGAAATACACATACGGAGGTAGAATAAGTGAAATTATATGAAAATGGTGCTTACCTTTTAAACGGTAAGGAAGTAATAATTGATGGACCGGATGCTCAGGCAGCTGTCAAAAGCAAGACCGGCATGGACATCGATAAACAGACAGCTAAGCAGGAGACAATTGCTTACGGTATTTTAAAGGAGCACAATACATCCGGCAATATGGACAAGCTTCAGATTAAGTTTGATAAGCTTACATCGCATGATATCACATTTGTAGGTATCATCCAGACAGCACGAGCTTCAGGACTTGAGAAATTCCCTATCCCGTATGTACTTACAAACTGTCACAACAGCCTTTGTGCAGTTGGTGGAACAATCAATGAGGATGACCACATGTTTGGTCTCACATGTGCAAAGAAGTACGGTGGAATCTATGTACCACCTCATCAGGCAGTTATCCATCAGTTTGCACGAGAGATGCTTGCCGGCGGCGGAAAAATGATACTTGGTTCTGATTCACATACACGTTATGGTGCACTTGGTACTATGGCAGTCGGCGAGGGTGGACCTGAGCTTGTTAAGCAGCTTCTCGAACAGACATATGATATTGATATGCCTGAGGTAGTAGGCATTTACCTGACAGGAGAGCCAATCAAGGGCGTTGGACCACAGGATGTCGCACTTGCAATTATCGGAGAGGTATTCGGAAACGGATTTGTAAAGAACAAAGTTATGGAGTTTGTAGGACCGGGTGTGTCTAATCTGAGCGTTGACTTCCGTATAGGTGTCGATGTTATGACAACAGAGACTACATGTCTTTCTTCAATCTGGCAGACAGATGAGAAAGTTAAAGAGTTTTATGATATTCATGGCAGAAGCGAAAGCTATAAAGAACTTAAACCTGGCAAAGTTGCATATTATGATGGTGTTGTATATGTTGACCTTAGTACAATCAAGCCAATGATAGCAATGCCGTTCCACCCAAGTAATACATATACAATTGAAGAACTTAATGCAAATCTTGAAGACATCCTTCACGATTGTGAGAAGAAAGCACTTGTCAGCCTTGACGGACAGGTTGATTTCAAGCTTACAAATAAGATTAAGAATGGCAAGCTTTATGTTGATCAGGGAATTATTGCCGGATGT
>OHRL01001745.1_pt1 | contig 10723 bp, 7 predicted proteins | sample 1578331 | NCBI WGS metagenome assembly OHRL01 (sample SAMEA3879608, study PRJEB24766) | human gut metagenome | biome: human-associated habitat; feature: feces | place: USA | collected 1985/1987
CATCCGGCGATTCGTATCGTCGCATCGGAACACACCGGCATAACCACCTTTGAAAGGGACAACAGCACTGTTGAACACACTGTTCGATGTCGGGAGGATATCACGAGGAATCACCGGGTTCTTCGAATATCTCCACAATACTTCTTTGCTACCCTCGGGACGATCTTCCCAAGGCATATCTGGCAGCGGAGCGCCTACGATTTTCAAATTATCCATAACTAATCCTATTAAAATATTACTATACTAACTTATTACCTTTATCGTCATACGTGAACGGTACGAAATAGGCTACCAAGAATGAAGGGATCATCGCCAGCAAGGTCACGATAAAGAAATACTTATAACCTAGCCAGTCACTCACAAAACCGCTCATCATTCCCGGAAGCATTACGCCAAGGTTCATGATACCTGAGGCGAACGCATAATGCGCCATCTGATGCTTGCCCGGAGCTACCTGTTGCATCATAAACAGCATCAAGCCCACGAAACCGAATCCATAGCCAAAATACTCGAATACGATGGCGGAAGCGATAATGAGACCATTATCAGGCTGGAAACACGCCAAGAACGTGTATACCAAAAACGGTATGTTGAAGCAACAACAAAGCGTAAACAATACCTTTCGCAATCCCGCCGCTCCAAACGTACCATAATACAAACCGATCTCTTGCTCCGTTAGTCCTAATCCTTGATCAGCTATCGGAGCTTTCAAGAACAAAGGTACGATCTTTATCACGAAACCCTCGGCAAAACGATACAATATAATGAAACAGATATACCACACGATATACTTCTTCGTGAAGAACTCCTTGAAGACCAGCCATAGCTCAGCCATACTTTCCTTCAACGAATGTTCTCCGGTAGCGGCTTTTCCACCCGAAGGCAACATCTTCATATGATAAAAACCAAGCAGGATCATGATCGTACCGCAAAGCAGCATAACGATCATCCAAGCGTATATCATGGCCTCTTTCTCCAATCCTATCCCGGTAAAATATTGCATCATATAACCCGCCAGATAAACCAGACCACCCGTGGCTACGATCTTCGCTAAATTGTAAAACGCACCTTGCCAACCGATATATTTGGCTTGATTCTCCGGTGAGAGCTCTTTCATATAAACGCCATCCGTTGCCACGTCATGCGTAGCCCCGCTAAGCGCTATAATACCTAATAATGCGATAGATAGAGCAAAGAAACTCGGCAAGTTTAACGCCAAGGCCACTAAACCGAATAAGCAACCGGATAACAACTGGGTCAATACGACAAAGAATTTATTGGTACGATACATTTCCAAAAACGGGCTCCATAAAGGCTTTAAGGTCCAAGGTAACATGATAACCGAGGTCCATAACGCAATCTGGGCATCCGAGATATCCAATCCCTTAAACATGAGTACGGTAACCATGTTCAGCACTACAAAAGGCAATCCCATAGCAAAATAGACACTAGGGACCCAAGTTACAGGGTTTCGACGTTTAGTAGCATTCGTGTTTTTCTCTTCCATGCTTTATTTAGAATTTAGGTGTACAAATATAATTAATAATCCGGATATATCTTTAATCGATCGGACAAATAGAGGAGATCATCCCGAAGGTAGCGTTATCATTCAAATCCCAGACCATCTTTCCGGCTCCGTTTATCTCGATCAACTGCGGGTAATGTCCTTTCGCAGCCTCTCCGTCATGGCCTTGCCAGTTACAGATATACAAACCACCGTCCCGTTTAGGGAGCAACTGGGCAACAAAGAAAAGCTGGGCTCCCTCGATATCGTTCTCATTCACCTTGCGAACGATATCTCCAGTCTCGAAATTCAGCTCTATGAAGCAATGGGCATCACCGCAAGCGACCAGATAATTACCGTTATCCAACGCAGCCACGCTAAACGGGTTACCGTCTACTTTCACGCTTTTCAGCAATTGACCAGACGGGGATATTTCCCGGATCTCAGAGGTAGCGAACAAGGGCACTAAATAATTGCCCTGCTTATTCTTGTTTACTTGACGGAATTGGGCATGGGGTTGCTCGATATGGGTGTCGAAATCCGTTTTCGACAGGATCTCTCCTTTTGCATTCACCTCCATGATCGTCGCCGGGTATCCACACCACGCTAATAAATAATTACCGTTGGGAAGTACACGGGCCGTCTGCATCTCACAGCCTTCCGGAGCGGAGATATTCCAGACCTCCTCATGATCCCGGGTGATTAGCTTCGCCCCTTTCGAATAGGAAAAAAGGATATTCCGGTCGGGAGTAACAGCTACGGAATTACATTCCCATCCTTTTTCCAAGGGATGCTCCCATTCAATTTCTTTCGTGTTCTTGTTTACGATGGCGATTTTGTCCCAGCCGGAACCGCCTAATAAAAGATAATGCGACGCCTCATGACATGCGGAACATACGAGTAGCAGGCATGCGGATAATATAAAAGTATAGATTTTCATGGTATATAATAATGTACTAATTAGATAATATGCCAATGTGCTAATTATAGCAGGATGGACACATGGAGTCCACCCTGCAAAAAAAGATCATGTGTGTTGTATTCGCATTGGCATATTGGCACATTTAGCGAAACGACACATTGGTTCATTCTTCTTTATTTCGCTAAGTCACGGAACAACTCATATCCCTGATCGGGCGTGATATCTTGATGCACGACCGCATGAACCGCCTGGATCATGGCGACAGGAGAAGTACTCTGGAATACATTACGTCCCATATCCACGCCAGCCGCACCGTCGTTGATCGCATTATAACATAATTCCAACGCCTCCTTCTCCGGTAATTTCTTACCACCGGCAATTACCACGGGAACCGGACAAGCAGCGGCTACCTTCTCGAAGCCCTCACAATAGTAGGTCTTCACGATATTAGCGCCATTCTCCGCACAGATACGGGAAGCCAGACCGAAATAACGAGCGTCTCGAGCCATTTGCTTACCAACGGCGGTAACACCCATTACCGGGATATTGTAACGGCTGGCCTTATCGACCGCCTTATATAAGTTAGCCACAGTCTTAGCCTCATGCGCCTCATCACCGATAGCCAACATAACCGCCATGGCGGAGACGTTCATACGGATAGCGTCCTCTATATCGATCAATACATTATCGTTCAAATCCGTAAGGATAGACGTTCCAGCGTCCGAACGAAGACAAATCGGTTTCGTCGTATTCGCAGGGATCGTAGATTGCAGGATACCACGGGTACACATCAAGCAATCCGCATATTCAATCAAAGGAACGATATTCAAATCGATACGCTCCAGACCGGAGGTCGGCCCCATGATGAAACCATGGTCAAAAGCAAGCATAACCGCCTTGCCTGTCTTCGGGTTGAAGATACGGGACAGACGGTCTTTCATACCCCAAGGTAAGTTCTCGGCTCCCTTTACATGGAAACTCTGGTTCTCACAATTGATGCCTAAACCGAAGTCCGCACCTTCTCTTAAATCATCTAAATCTGCCATATTTATTATTCGTTATATTATTATATTTTGTAGAGACGGGGCATGCCCCGTCTCACGCTGTGTATTATTTTATAGCACCTCTGCAAAAGAAGCGAACATACAGCTCCACGAAGTAGCCCCGCTATCAGCGAAACCAATCGAACGCTCGCCATAGTTGCGGGCACGTCCAAAGTTAGCTTTCATCGGTACCGTAGCCTCCGCTCCATCAAGCGCCGCTTTAGCGCCGGCATTCAAGACCTCCTTGATATCATCCGACGTACAAGCCTGCATAGCCTCCACCGCCGGGATCAAGGCATCCATCATCGTCTTGTCGCCTCGTTTCGCTTGGGTTTGTTGTTGCACATTCGCCAAGCCACCGGCGAACATAACTTTCACGCCTGCGGCATCCAACTCGGTTCCCTCTGCATGATCGCTCATACCCAAGAAGAAAGCACCGAGCAAGGTACTTGTCGATCCACTCACTTCCATCATCACATCCATACCCATATCACCAAGCATTTGCTTGAACTCCGTTCCAGACTGAGCGCTTTTATTCACAGCAGTCATAGCGGCAACGATAGCGGTACCATGATCACCATCCCCGATTACGGCATCCAATTTAGAGAATTCCTCCTCACGTGCCTTGATCTGTTTCAGCGCATTGTCTAACATGGCCTTGAAGGCCTCGATAGTAAGTTGTTTCATGTATATTATTTATTTACCTAGGGTTGTCCAATAAGGTGCGTCCGCACGTTTGTTATTCAAATAATCGATATGATCCTCATCCAAGATCGCCATAATCATCTGGAATCCGGCTTGCTCCTGTACGGTCAAGATCTCTTGGACCTGCAAGCCGCGAGCCTCTAACTCCTTATAAGCCTTGCGGAAGATGATATTCAATTCCATATGGGTAGTAGCGCCTACGCCGTTAATGATCAGCAACATCTTATCGCCGGCTTTTGGCTGTAACTGCTGGCAAAGCAGGTCTACCATCTCCGCAGCCGTATCATCGGCGGATACCAACGGTTTCTGTCCACCGCCACCTTCGCCATGTTGGCCCATACCGATCTCCATGATACCATCGGGAAGGTTCGTGATCGTACCTCCGTTCTGGGGATGCGTACAAGACCGCATAGCGACAGCCAAGGTAGCCACGTTCTTATTATAGCGTTCACCAATCTCAATCAGCTCGTCTAAAGACTTCCCTTCCTCAGCGGCGGCACCTAATATCTTATACAAAGGAACACAACCAGCCAAGCCACGACGATCGTCTATATTCGCCCCGATACCTGCGCTGATATCATCATGCGTAAGTAATTTCTTCACCTTGATCCCTTTACGAGCAGCCAACTGGCAAGCCATGTTAGCGCTCATCACGTCGCCGGAATGGTTCAATACGACCAGCAAGATCCCGGCCTCACGATCCATCAATTGCAGTGCCTGAAACAAACGTTGGGCACCCGGAGCGGCGAATACGTCACCCACGACGGAGCAATCCAACATGCCCTCTCCTACGAAACCGCTCAAGGCAGGCTCATGACCGGAACCGCCTAAGGTAACGATCGCAACCTTATCATTGCCTTTCGGGTTAGCACGTACGACGATATTCTCAGCCGCCAACTTTACCTGATTCGGATACGCTAATACATAGCCTTCCAATAACTCAGCCGTAATATTCTCAGGATCATTTATGAATTTTGTCTTGATGTCTGACATGGTATTATCCTCCTTTAGATTTATGAATTTTGATTTACGAATTACTTTAGTTCCATGATCTCGATAGCGATACCTTCTTCCTCGATGAAAGCGATCGTCAAGTGCTCGTCGCAAACAGCCGGGCCGAAGATTACCTTCTTACCTTCCAACTCTTTTTCCAAACAAGGAACCGTATAAGCGATGTGGCCATTGGTCTGTACCAACTCCGGTAGGCAGCTGCCTTTCTCGAATTTCAAGAACTCGATCCGGTTCGGACTCTTGCTGTAATCCGTCAACCATACACTCAGGCCTTCGTTATAAACCGCCCCTTCTTTACTTTCCGTAGTGACAATTCCTACGTGATTAAATGTTCTCATGATCTATTCAATTTATAGTTAGACAATTATATTATTAAAATTCGTTCTCTTCCGATAGGATATAAAGCCAGCCCCCAATACTAGGATGATCGACAGATAAAGATAAATAAATATCCCGTTCACGTTGTCATTCTGGCCATAAGAGTGCATGCCACTCAAGAAATAATTCACGCCGAAGAAGGTCATCAACACCGAATAGAAGGCCAAGATAGACGTGAAATTAAACAGCCACAGGTTATTGCATTTCGGTATCAAGCGAAGATGCGTCACGATCGCATATATCACCATCGTAATCAATGCCCACGTCTCCTTCGGGTCCCAGCCCCAATAACGTCCCCATGACTCATTCGCCCAGACCGCTCCCAAGAAGGTACCGATCGTCATCAAGGCCAACCCGATCCAAAGCGACATCTCGTTCACGATACTCAATTCCCGTACCCGCTCTTTGAGCATCACGCTGTTCTTCTCCCCGCTTACGCTCATCATCACCAGATTCGTCAAGCCGATCAGACAGCTAATGCCGAAGAAACCGTAAGCTCCCACGATAACCGCCACATGGAACATCAACCACGGGGATTTCAAGACCGGAACCAGCGGATTGATCTGCGGGTCCATCCAACTTAAGCCGGACACGAACAAGATGATCCCCCCGAATAATGTTGCCAACGCAAACGTAAGCGTACTCTTTCGTACGAACAACAACCCGGCGAACACCGTAGCCCAAGCCACATAAACCATCGTCTCGTACGAATTGCTCCAAGGAGCGTAACCTGCGATATACCACCGCATTCCCATTCCATACATATGGAAAACGAATACGGCCAAAATGCCCAGACTCAATACCCAAGTCGTATAGGTAACCCATTTTTCCTTCTTGAATAAGGCCACGAAAGCGAAGACCAGCAACAAGCCACCCAAAATCAAGTAGCCTTTCTTACATTGCCGGAATACATCCATTTGATTATATTTAATCTCGGCCTGTATTTTCTCAGGGCGAATGTCTACCGTCTTATTCTTGGCTTGCTGATACGTATGGATCATTCCGATTACCTCGTCCGCTTTCTCCCAATCACCACTCTTCAATCCTTCCTGTACCTCCGATAAATACCAGCCCATAATGTGGGTAACGAACATGGAGTCCTTTCCGGAAAACGCCGACAAATCATCGCCCGGCGCATACCATTTGTGATCCGGGTCGTCCTCTTTCGGGAAAAGGTTTAACATCTGGTAATTGATCAATTGATGGAAGATATTCACCTGCTCATCCAGCTTGATCAAGTCTTTATCGAAGCGGGTACGCTCCGCCGGCATTTTATTGTAGGCCTCGTCCAGCTTCTCTTGCAATTTATAGCGTCCGTGGCTATCGAATACCTCTATATAGGCACACTCCTTATCCGTAAGGTCGTAATAATTAGCCAGCTCACTATTAGACAAGGCGATAAACGGCACCCGGACCCACATATCCGGCATAGCCAAGACGCTCAACAAGAACTGATCAGAGTTCAAGGAACCGAACCGGTCTGATTTATGCAACTTCCGTAGTACCTCGGAAGAAAATGTATTGATTGGCAACATACGTCCGCTTACCGATTGGATCGGCAACGCACCGAACTTAGCGGCATGTTCCGGACTTATCGCATATTTCTGTATGGCCTCCTTCATCTCGGGAGCGGCCGCACCTTGCGCCCGCAAGCCCCCTACGGAAAGAAGAACCGCTACTAACAGGGTCGTTTTACGAGCGCCCTCTCTTAAATCTTTCAACTGACGGCTTAATTTCATGAAACGGGAGTTTTTACCTACCAAGCAAAGTATAAAGCCGATCACTAAAATCACGTAACCGGTATATGTAATATTCCTTCCGGCCACATCTCGGTTCACGGAAAGTACCGTTCCTTGCTCATCCGGGTCATAGGAGGCTTGGAAGAAGCGATAGCCTTTCACGTCTAATACATTATTCATATATACCCGGGCATGGCGAGTCTGTCCATCTACATGTACCAGCAACTCACTCTCATAAGCAGAGGGACTGGCAGAGCCGGGATAGCGGGTTAAGGTAAATTTCACGAGTTCTACGCTAAAAGGAAGCGTATGATAGAGAGTCTGGTCCGAGGTACGGATCATGATACGATCGCTAGCCTCTCCCTCACGCAGGTGAAGGATTCCTTCCTCGCCGAAAAGGTGGGAAATAAGGGCACCCAGAAGGATGACAATAAAGGCGGCATGGGTGACCATCAATCCCCATTTACGCCGCTTAAGTAACTGGTGCTTGATAACGATAGCCACGAAATTGGCTACCAATAAGAATTGGAGTAAGAAAAATACAGGAGAATAGTAAATCAGCGCTTTAGCGACGGCAGTACCATGATACTTCTCTATAAAAGTAGCGATAGCCAAGCCAAAGGCGTAGATCAATAGAAGGACGATAGTCGTCACAGAAGAAGAGATAAATCTTTCTAGAATTTTCATTTGCTCATTTATTAATAACACTGATGCGACAAATGTACGCAGATTAATCATTTTTGAAAGAATCGGCGATTAATTTGCCGCATCCATGTTATCTATCTATAAATAGACCTTGTCTATTAATCCTCAATAATTACCCGGAAGCCTACGTTGAATACACGTTGGTACGGATAATATCCTTTACGGGTATAAGCCGTCGAGAATTTCGGTCGCTCGATATAAGAACCACCACGAACCACCTTATACTCGGAGACCTCTTTCGATTTCTCGTTGTAAGGATAAGGCAAGTAATCTGAACGAGTCCATTCCGCCACGTTACCGTGCATGCAATACAAACCGAACGGATTCGCTTCATATTGCTTACCACCCACCTGAACCAAATTGCCATCATCCACGCCTTCCTCTTTCGGTAAGTAAGTATAGTACTTGTACCAATAAGAAGTCTTAGGCATCGGTTGCGGGTCGATACCGCTTACGGCAAGCAGGAGCGTGGTTACGTCGGCTAGGTTATCCTTTTTACCGAAGTCCGCATTCATATCGCCATACCAGAAATCTTGATCGCTACCGGCACGACAAGCCCATTCCCATTGCGCCTCGGTCGGAAGCGTGATGTTCAAGCCTGTTTTCTCACTCAGCTTCTTACAATAATCCATAGCGTCATTGTAACTTACACGGATTACCGGTTGCTCTGGCTTATTAGCGGGATATCCTTGAACCACGTGATCCTTCCATTGCTGATCCACGAAACGGCTGTCGTGATCCGGGAAAATCACGTTGAATTGCTGGTTCGTAACCTCCAACTCACCCATCCAGAAAGCTTTGTCAATCTTCACTTTCGCCGTCGGACGAGTATCGGATTGCCCACGATAGCTACCCATCACGAATTGTCCGGCCGGAATGCGAACAAATGTCATCTTGATACCCGGAGCCAACTCAATCTCCTTACGGGTTTCCTTCTCGTCGGCCAACATAGCCTTGATCCGGTCCGCATCAAATGGCCAACCTTTCACCTTCAACTCTTTTTCCTTGACAGGAGCCAATTTCTCCGGCATCTCCGGTTTGATCTCACCTTTACCCTTCAAGTAAGCGGCATAATCGGAGATCTCTTTCTTCCAATCCACGCCTGCGCCATTCGCATACTTATCCGTCAACTCTTTACGACGCTTGATCTGGTCGAAGCCTTGATACGGGATGATATCCTTCGAAAGTACATTCGCATTGAAATAACCCTTATCCGGAGCGTTGTAATCAATCCAGTTATAAAGGGTTTTCCACTCTTTATCCGTCAGTTGCACGTTAAAGTGCCCTTTCTTCAACATACGAACCAGTTCACTCGTGTTCGGATGATATTCATACGGTTGAAGAACCACCATATCACCCTCGCCACCTTGACGGTGTACGTACGGATGCAGGTTCAAGTAAGAAGTGCCATAACCTAATTTATCCTTCTTGCCCCCACGCAAGTCGAAAGCCTTGCCCTCACCATTATGGCAAGCGATACAAGCGCGATCCAAGATCGGTTGGATCTCCAGATCGAACGTGAACGAACGGGTCCCCCCTTCCGGCGGAGTCAACGCATGCGGGGCTTTCTGCGAAGCCATCACACGTTTCGGGATAGGAATCTGGTTCTGGTCCTCATGGCAACCGATACAAGATACCACCTCGCCCGGCTGACCGGTCAACCAGCTACGCATCCACTGGATAGCCACTCCGTCTTTGTCTAACGGCTGGATAGAGATCGGCGTATTCGCCGGGATCTTGAAGATAGCGGAGCCATCCTCTTCTACCGGTACCGTACCCAACATACGCTTGATGTCCCAACCGGACTGGATTCCATGCCAGTTATGATCGGAGGTAGTCTTCACGTAAGCATACTCATAAGCGTGCAGACGAAGAGACTTAACCGTACCCCGGGGAATGCCTCTCAAACCCTCTCCCTCGTAAATATCCTGAATAAAGACCGTAGCCTCTTTGTCATTCAATTTCACACGGTCCGGAATAGCCGGAGGAGTCTGTGTCTTACGTACGGCAACCGGACTGATATAGCCCTCACCCTCTACCTTACGCAAACAAGTCACGTTATCGAATACGTCCACCAAATAGATACCCCATAAATCCTGTGGATCTAATTTAGCGGCCACCAAGAAATATTTATCATTCAGCGGAGTCGGTTTGATAAACTGCGGCCATACGCCATTTACCAACTCATCCTTAATCTCCTCCACGATCGGCCGGTTACGATACGGGATCTCCTGTACCATACCAGCGGCGCCTTTACGGGCTTTCGCCGGATCGAACACGATTAAACGACCGGAACGGGCAATACCATGGTGACCGGAGATAATTCCCACGAAAGCGGAACCGTGGCCCGGCAACGGCTGAATATCGAACGTACTGTTCGGGAACATCGATCCGCTACCATACCATCCGGATTCATGTTCATCACGATACGGGAATAATAGTGCGTCAAGTCCGTGTACTCCCAACGAGTGTACATCACACGACCGTTATTCATCACTACCGGGTTCCAGTTTGCGTCTTGATCGAAAGTCAGACGGCGCAAGTTCTTCGTATCCGGCGTATAAAGTACCATATTACCGACAGGGTCATCACCACTTACACAAGGCACGCCTTGATAACCGATGTTGGAGATGGCCAAAATACGTCCGTCGGGCAAATACGTACCGTCGTAGAATTCAAGGTCAGGCTCTTCATTATTGATAAGCTCTTTCAGGCC
>OHRL01001757.1_pt1 | contig 10658 bp, 5 predicted proteins | sample 1578331 | NCBI WGS metagenome assembly OHRL01 (sample SAMEA3879608, study PRJEB24766) | human gut metagenome | biome: human-associated habitat; feature: feces | place: USA | collected 1985/1987
CTTCGGGAATGAAAGAATTCTTTCCGTTGCTTTTACGCTGGAAAGTGCCTATCATTTCCACTCCATGATTGTTCAGTTTATATTTGCTTTTCTCTACTTCGGTGATGTAATCATCCAGTAGCATATCGCTTAGAATATCCCTACACAGCATCTTCAGAGGATGCGTGGTAAGGTGGAGTTGTTCGAATATGTATTTCAGGGACAGTACTTCGTCGGGTTTTGAATGGAAAAAATCCATCAGTGCACTCACAAGCTCTTTTTTTTTCATACGCTTGCCGGCTTTCTTTTCTTTGTTTTTAGCCATAAGTTTTCTTTCTTTATGAATGTATTTTGCAAAGTAAACAAATAATCGGTTAGATTGGTTGAAAATCATTTAAATTCTGATAGATTCCTTATGAGGTGAGCGGGACCGTTATGCTATACTATTAAAAACAAAGTGCACCTCAAAGCCTTTTGTCGGGCTTTGGATGCACTTTATGAAAGACGTATTCTCTTTTGTGTGTTAGAGAGAGAATTTAGTTAAGAATTGAGCAAAGGAATTTTTCATTTTAAAGAACGTACGACACGGAAACCGATCTGACCAAACCATATGTCACCTCCGGGATAACCCATGTCTGTTTTGATGTGAGCGCCCAAGATACGTGCATTGGTATTAGAGCAGTTCGTATCATAAGTAGAGAAGCAGCCTCCGCGCGAATAAACCAGGCGCTCCTCATCTCTGGGCTTCTCAGGACCCCATGGGTCAGTTTCCTCAGCATCACTGATATATCCTAACTGAAGAAGCCATTCACCGGTATATTCTTCAACATTTCCTGACATATCATAGATTCCCAAAGAGTTGGGTTTCTTTAATCCTACCACATGGAGTTCGGGTTCTTCCCCTACTATAGAGTTCTCTCCATACCAACCTACTTCATCGAGGTTGTTGCTACCTGCATAGTAATAGGGTTGGTTCTCGTTGTCGGGACCGCCTTTGGCTGCGTATTCCCATTCAGCGCTGGTAGGCAGGCGATAACCGTTGGCTGTTTTATCGCGAGTTACATATAGTTCAGTGTTGGTAACATCCCATAATTCATTTTTGAATGTGTACACCGGTTTGTAGCCTTTGCGTTCGCTCAGTTTATTGCAGTAAAGCATGGCTTCATACAATGTCACGGTATGTACGGGCAACAGGTCTTTTTTCTTGTTGACTGACGGGTTATAGCCCATAACATCCTGGAACTCACGTTGTGTCACTTCATAGCGTCCTATTTCAAAAGCCGAGATATTTACTTTATGTGCATTGGTTTTATCTGCGTACATACTGCTTAAGTCACGGCCAATGATAAATGAGCCAGCGCTTACGGTTACCATATCAAATGTGGTATAGTTGGGATTGTCCTCATCGTTTCCTCCGCTGGGTGGATTGACACCACCGGATTGCAGCGTAACAATGGCCATGTATGTTTTAACATTTTTCTGGTCGGAAGAAACGACAGTATATTGTACAGCGTCAGTGAAGTCTTGAACTGTACCACTGGCAGGAGTTACGGTAGCTCCTTCCGAAGGTACAACAACAGGTTTTAGTGCAGTGACATCCGTACCGGCCGGCATAGTAATTGTAATGACAGGATAATCTATTTTAGAAGATATTTGTCCTGGAATGATAAAGGCTGTGATGTCTGCAGCAGCAGGTTCTTCCTCTTTCTCTACACCTTTCTGGGTGATGATAAGCATGTAAGTATCCAGCACTTGGTCGCCAAAAAGTGCGGATATTTCTATTGTGGTCTGGCGTGCATTTTCTGCATTGTTTTTGGCTACAGATAAAGAGAGGCGGTTTTTGCTGCACGTAGCCAAACACCACATTTTGTCGGCAGCCGGGACGGTAGCTTTCAGAGCAATGCCATCCATATCTGCTCCGGCAGCGTCGCCCAGTGTGATGCTGCTTGTGAGGGTACCTTCTTTAGATATTGACAGAATGCCGTTTTCTTCATCGAAAGACAGGATACCTTCACTAAAAGCAGACATCGAAGCTGTTAACTCAATGTGAGGAACGGTTTGTTTGTCGTCATCATCGGAACAGGCAGTAAATGAAATGCTGCATAATAGGACGACAAGGAAGTAGTAAAATTTGTTTAAGTTCATAAAAGTGTATTTTAGTTGTTATTTAATGGTTCTTACTACGCGGAAACCGATGGTGCTATCCGTTGTTGTAGGATCCATTCTATCGGTATAGTATACTTTTCCTTTGGTATCATATGTGGAGTAATAGCCACCCCTGTAGATTTTTGAGTCATTGAGATTCTCGGCAGGACCAATCGGATCCGTTTCCGGTTCCAAAGGATATTCATAACCATAAGGTACGCCGTAGTCGTAGCACCATTCACCGACATTTCCACTCATGTCATAAATTCCTAGTTGATTGGCTTTTAGTTGGGCAACTTCGTGCAGTGAAGCATTACCACCGATGGCTGAATTATCTTGCCACCAACCTACTTCACTATAGTTATCACTGCCAGAAAAGACTGTTAAATTCTTGCAGCCTTCATTACCTCCCTTTGCGGCAAATTCCCATGCTGAAGTCGGAATTCTGTAACCGTTGGACACAGTGCCCGGATCATAGATATAGTTTGGAATTTCTGTGACTCCTCCGAACCAAATGTCTTCTATTCTGATGGTACCTTCTTGTTTGTAAGCGGGAGTCAGCCCTTCTTTTTCACTCAGTTTGTTGCAGAATTCGCAGGCTTTAGACCAATCTACTTTATTTACGGGATAATTGTCTCCTGTGAACTTCTTGTCTGAAGGATTTTCACCCATAATTTCTTTATACAGTTTTTGAGTGATTTCGGTCGTAGCGATATAGAAACTGCTCACGGTGACATCATGTGTATAACTTTGACTATAGCCTTTTCCTTCTCCGAACTTGAAGGTTCCTCCTTCCACTACTACCATGTCCATGCTGCTGTTGAATTTGGCTTGCTTTACACTTAGGTGTAGAGAGGATATTTCTGTTTCTTCTGTTTTGCCTGTTGCGGCAATGGTAAGTTCTGCGGTATTGTCCGATTTGGCAGCAGTGGGAGATATGCGGATATTCAGTGTTCCTCCGGTTAAATCAGCGGTGAACCATTTGGCGCCTTCAGGAACGGTTAGCGCATATTCTATATCAATAGTCTGGTCCTCCAGAGTAGTACCTACCGGTATTTTCACATCACCGCCGACATAAGAAATATCGAGTATGCCTCCTTCCAGTTTAGTGTTGGCAGGTGCAGTCATCTGATCTGTTTTCAAAATAACTTCTCCTTTTGGAGTTACCTTAGCACCCTGGTTGATTGTCAGTTCCAGTGGAGCGATCTCGGTACCGGTAGCTACTGCTGTCAGCGTTGCAGTGGTGGAGCGACCTTGCGCATCTTTGGAAACATTGATTTCAATGTTCAGTTTATTGCCGGCAATAGTAGCTTTACACCATGCTGCATCTTTGGCAGGAACTGCAACCGTATAAGTAATGTCAAGTTCGTAATCTTCTAGGCCACAAGTCAACGGAATAGAGAAAGTACCTCCTTTACCATCTACAGTAAGCGCATTCTGGGTTACAGTCGCCCCTTCGGGGGAAGTCATGTTTTGGATACTGAGTGCGATGTTACCTTTCAGTGGATCATCGTCATCACTACAGGAAGTGAACATTATGCAACCGGCAATCAATGCCAGGCATGTGTTGAGCAAATGATAAACTTTCATACTTTGTGAAATTTTGATTAATACTATAGTTATTTGTATCGTAGTTAATTAGCCATTGGATAATATTGTACAGCTCTGTATGCTGTGAAATAGTTTTCCGGATGATCGATATCAGTGAATTTAATCCAATTGGGTGATTTCTTGTCATCAGATGTCAATGTAAAGGTGCGTTGGATATCATTGCCGAACGGTGTGATCAACGCATTGAATTTAAAGTCTGTATAGTAGCTCTTTCCGATGGTTGAACCTTCTTCGGAGAACTTCAGAGAAATTTTGTCTTCTCCAATCAGTTCGTAATCGAAACCCAGATAGCCATGTCCTTGAGCGCAAATGAATTGGAAGGCATAGTAAGTACCCAAAATATTAATCTCGTTGCCTAAATAACAATAAGTTATATCATCATTATTAGCTTCGAGTGCTTCGCGGGATATATCCCATAAGGCCTGACCGTAAGGACTGAATCCACTGTAGGTAAAGAACCAGTTGCGACTGAACAACATTTCGTTGACAGAAGGATAAGTAGGGATGAATGTGCCTGTAGCATCATTGGAGGGAATGAATGTACCATCTTCTCCTAAGTCCGGATTTAAGATCAGACCTTCGATGACATTATTACCCAATTGTACAGGCTGATAGAATTTACATCCTGTCAGGGTGATGATGAACGGTTGATATTCAGTGATCGTTTCTTCCCCTTTCTTACGATAGATACAGAGCGTATGTCCTGTCAGGCGTGTTTCTAAAGACTGTTCTTCATCTTGGTAGAGTAGGCGGTAATATTCGGAGAACTCTTTGTCTTTCTGTTTGATGTCCTTCAGGTAGTCACTCCATTTTAGACCAGTAGACATGGGGGTCATCGTCATGTACGAACCGCTCTTTTTTCCTTTCAGCCGGATGATTTGTTCATCGGCTTGTAATATGGTGAATTCAAAGTCTCCTTCCAGTCCATAACCCTCTCCCATCCCTTGGTTGTTGGAGGGATCGGAGAAAAAGTGGAGTATTTCGTTATAAGTGTCAAATGAAAGTACGCATCCTGCACTTTGTTTCAGGGTATAGGTACTGACTGCTGTTTTGTCTGCGCCTGCGGTTTCACTGGCTACGGTAACTCGGTAACCCGGCTGGAAGTTAAGCAAGACATTGAAACCTCCATAACTTTGCGTAGAAGAGGGATAATACTCCATTAACCAACCATTGGGTGAGCTGAGTAGAATTTCTTGTACTGTTTCTATTTCTTCCTCAATACGGTTGGCGGAAGTGTCGTCAAAAATCGGATCTATTTTGGGCGCACATGAAAAGAGTAACCCGGTGGCGAGAATTGATAATATATAATGTGTCAGTTTCATACTAAATTCATTATTAAAGGTTTTCTAAATCAACTTCAGACAATGAGCCGGAGCGGCGTTGTACGATGTCGCGCAACTTGTCAATGTCAATGCCCCAACTGTCTTTTAGATATTTTCTCACGATATCAAACTTTTTCTGCAGTTTTATTTTGCCGAGGGCTCCACCGTTATTCAGCACGTTTTCCCAGTAATCGGCATCGTGGGTTATATAATTGGAAATAATCTCTACGAAATCTTCATCAGGTGAGAAACTTGCGTAGCGGGTTATGAATCCCATAGTGTTGGCAATCTCGTCACTCTCAAGATTTAACCAACTTGGTCCCTGGTAATCGGTTGAGATCAGGTTGAAGTCTGTGGAATAATTCTTTGTTTGATGCAATATATGTGCAAATTCATGATGCATGGTTTTAAAGAACCAGGTATTCAGAAAATCAATGTTCGGATTATTGACATCCAGTTCGTTTACATTATACAAAGTGATTTTCAAACCACCTTCTGCCGTTCCCAGTACCACTGAACCTTGGCTATTGTATGCTTTTGAACCGATCAGCTGAATCATTCGCGGACAATAAGTCTTGATGAATGTTTCTCCGAGTAATTCGTTATAGGAATCTATCCAGAGATACTTGGTCAGTTTGGCCATGGCAACACATTTGTCGTATTCGGCAGGAATCAGATTGTACGTATTGTCTGATTCTTTGTCAATATATTTGTAGTTGAACTGAATGTTGTACGGAACGATATAGTTGAGCAATAGCCAAGTATCGAATGCATTTCGTTCGGGAGATTCAGTATTGAAAATGCTGTGACTGTCCAATTTGTCTTCGTTGCATGCTCCCAATACAATGGAAGCGGCAAATAATAAAGTATAGATATATTTTTTCATGTTTCCTCCTTATTTTAGTTGTTTCTCGGGTTGGCTTCCAAGCCTGCCGCAATAACCTCTTGCGGTATTTGAATGGCGCGACGCAGGTCGTCCACTAGTAATACGTCGTCTGCTTGTCCGTCTCTGTTGTGTGATATTTCGATTCCGTATCGTTTTATATCATTCCAGCGAAGGCCTTCGTGGACAGTGATGATACGGCGCATGTGCAAAAGGCACTGAATCAGATTCTCCGTATCACTGTCGGGGATTGTAAATCCTTGCGGATTGATTTTTTTCTTGATAGTTCTATCGTCTTCAGACTTCAGATGTAAGGGCATATATTTTTTTGCCGTGTAATAATTAATCAGTTGTTCTTTTGTGAAACTTTTGCCCGTCATGGAGTTCATCAATATGTTGATGTCTGCTACGGCTTTATCGGCTTCGGGAGCCTGTTTCAGCAAATAAGCTTCTGCGCGGCATAATAATAATTCGTCAATGGAGAAAGCTACATTTACCAGATGCAGAAAACCGATGCCTGCTGTCTTATCGGTATATTCAAAGTAGCCGTTCATTTTTGGGAAAGAATATTTCTGTTCAAATCCCCAAATACCGTTTGACATGAAGAGTTGGTTGTATGCACCCCATGGACCCGGTAAGATTTCATTGAGCAGGATGTTATAAGCATTACCATAACGTAGCCCTATTCCGTAAGGCCCATGTACATAAGGCCAGGAAGTCTGTGCGGTAATCAACATTAGGTTGCATGGTTCGGTATGTGCGATATAGCTGTTGCATCTGAGTTCGAAATCCGTTGCAAGTTCGCTGAAGCTTTTCCAGTTGCGGACATCATTTACCGGGTTGTCACCAAGTACAGTACTGGCATATTCTATTACTTTGTCGAATTTCAGATAATAAAGATTGAAACGGGCAGCAAAAGCGTAAGAAGCACGTTTGTTGAAGTGGTATTTAGGAACAGAGTATACTTCGTCGTTAATCAAGGGTAATCCTTCTTCAATATCTCTGTTGATGTTTTCATACACCTGGCTCAGGGTACCTCGTTCTATTCCGTCAGGCATCACTTCTGTTTCGGGTACCGTGGTGTAAGGTATCCCGAGTTCCTGATCCGCAGTTTGCGGGTTATATGGCATACAGAATAGGTTGGCAAGCTGGAAGTGAGCGTACGCACGGCATAGTAGCGCTTCGCCTTTCTGTGGATTCAGGTTTTCCGGGTTTCCCATCAGTTCAATGGCATGTAGGGCTTGATTGGCCGAACAGATGGCATTATAATGTGCGTCCCATATATATTTGGGTGCGTCAGTATCCTCGGAAGTCATGTCATTCCATAAATAGGCATCCCGTTGTATCTGTCCGTATATGTCATACAACGCACCGTTGTCTTTGGCATTGTCGGAAGCGAGTTCGGAGATGAGAATAGTTGATACTTCCGGATAAGCGGATACCAGTATATTGGTGATTTTCTGTTCAGAATCTATTTCTGTTCTGTCATCAGGTATAGTATCCAGAAAGTCATTACAAGAAGCCAATGCAAATAAGGAACCAGCCAGTAATATATATGTTCTTATATTATTCATATCAAGTCGTTTTTTTAATTAAATACCTAATCTTAATGTCAAAGTGAACTGTTGTGGAACAGGAGAGGCCACACCACCGGTATTGAAAAATTCAGGATCTTGTCCGTTCAACTTTTTGTCCGAATAGATGAGAAATGCATTCGTAGCTTGAAGCTTTAAGGACAAGTCACTGACTCCTGCTCTAACTATCAGTTTTTTAGGGAAATTGTAGGTTAAAGAAATTTCTTTCATCCGGATAAAGTCCCCTTTGGCTATACGGGCCGTAGAATAGTTATAGGCGTTATAAGCATAGCTCAGATAGGGATCCTGCTGATTGGCGCGTTTATCGGCAATTACCGGGATATCGGTATACTTTTCATCTCCGCCTTTAGTCCAGCGGTTTATGAATTCTCTGGGCATAGCATCCAGATCACTGTACTGGTTGTGGAATACAGGATCTAGTCTGATTACATTGCCGAAGGAATATGTGATGAAGAGGTTCAGCAGGAAGTTCTTATACTTGAAACTGTTTCCAAAACTTCCGGTGATGGTCGGATCGGTTGGACCTTCGTAAATAAGGTGGTCTTTTTTAATTCGTTCCTGAAAGTTAATGTTGCTGACTGTCAGGTTTCCATCTTCGTTGATGAAGGTAGGATAGCCACTCTCATTCAATCCACGGAAATCCATGGAGAAGAGAGAGCGGACAGGATAACCTTCCAATGCAAATCCGCTTCCACTGATCATTTCGATTACCGAAGAATTGGATTGAAGGTCGGTTACTTCATTCTTGGTATTTGAGAAGATAAAATCCGTATTCCAACTGAAATCTTTTTTCTTGATGTTCTGTGTGGACAAAGTGAATTCAATACCATGTGATTTCATACTGGCTACATTGGCCAGTTTGGTGAGTTGTCCGCCCGTTCCTTTGGTATTGATGATACCTATCAGGTCGTAATTGTTACGTTTGTACCAGTCGACGGCCAGATTAATGCGGTTATTCAGAAAACCTATTTCAGCTCCGATATTCAACTCATGCTTTTTCTCGTAAGTAAGTTCCTGGTTTTCTATATTCACAACTCTCAGGCCGGACTCTTTGATGGAAGTGAATGGACGCCAAGTGTTGTAACTTTGAATGATAGCACGGGAGTTACTGGCCGAAGCCGGTCCACGGTCAGCAGTCAGAGAGTAGGAGGCTTTCAGGGTCATATTTGAAACGTAGTTGAGCAGAGGTTGCCAGAACTTTTCTTCATGGGCATTCCAAGCGGCTGATAAATTCCAGGTGGGAAGCCAGCGAGCCGATCTGCTTTTACCCAGTTTATTGGAACCTTCGTATCGTAACGTACCGTTCAGGGTATATTTCCCTTGGTAAGAATAAGTTGCCGTACCGAAGAATGACACTTCGCGTTGACGGGTTCTTTCTACGGTATAGTATTGGGCGTTTTCTTCACTGCCTTGTTTGAAGTACTGATATTCGTAGGCCGGAAGCATTCCCATTTCATATTGCATACCGACTCCGTTGAACCAGGTTCTTTGACGGTTTACGGCATTGACTTCCATACCTCCGAAGAAATTGAAGATGTGATTTTCGTTATACACGTCATTGTAGCTGGCTGTTCCACGGAAATCATAACTATCCATTGAGTATTTGGTTTCTCTGTAAAATCCGCCCACTGGTAGCACGGACACCGGCAGTGTGTTGGCATTTTCCGGATCGGTATAAAGCCATGGATTTGCCTGCCGCATCGTAGCATCATCCATAGCGCGGAAAGCCCATGCCTGATTTGAATAATCTTTGATGGTGTGTGACTGTGTAGTCATAGAAGTTTTGTAGGCTCCCAAAGCAGATAACTCGATTTTATTAATAGGTTTCCATTTCAGTTCTCCCTGGAATTTGAGATCGGTTACGTTTAAGTCAATGTAATTGTTGTTCAGCTCATGCAGAATGTTGAAAGGCGCATAGTTACGTACATAATAAGCATCAGGGTCGAGTGTACGTGAGGTGTTCAGGGCATAACTATACGGGTTGATGTCAAAGTCGCGTTTCACTTCTCCGCTGACAGGGTCGACAGAAGAGCTTAATGTTCCCGGAGCTTTCTGTTTACGGTAAGAAGCATTGCTGATCAGATTGAGTGATAAGGATTTACTGATATGGTATAGTGCGTTTACATTAGCAGTATAACGCTTTACTTCGCTTTTATTAGTCCATCCCGGATCATTCATGATGCTTAATGAAGTGTAGTAAGATGCTTTTTCAGTACCGGTAGAGAAACTGATGGCGTGGTTTTGTGAGATGCTGCTGTTGAACAGGAGATCGAACCAGTTTGTATTTCTGAATTCTGCTTCCTGTAAATACTGGTTACGTGCCTCTTCCGTATTCATCAGCCCGTATGAATCGGTTTTTGCATCGTAATCGTTGATCAGATGATACATTTTTCCATATATACCACTATTTGAGGCCCGGTACATATCGGCAAGATTTAAATATCCCGCATTGTCCAGCTCTTTATAAACACCCATCTGTTCTTGCGAATTCAAAATATTGAAATGCCTATAGTTGGGTTTTAATCTCATTGTGTATTCTCCGGTATAGGTGATTTTGCTGCTTCCGGCTTTTCCTTTTTTAGTGGTAACAACGATTACCCCCGCCATAGCCCGGGCTCCATAGATAGAGGTGGCAGAACCGTCTTTTAATATCTGGAAACTTTCAATGTCATCTGCATTTAATCCGGCAATGGCAGAACTGATGAGAGTGACGGCATCTCCCGAAGACAAATTATCTGCGTCTACTTCGGTTACATCTTCCATAATGACTCCATCCACTACCCATAGCGGTTTGGAGCTACCGTATATGGAAGTTGCTCCGCGTACGCGGATTTTAGGGGCGGTACCGAAAGTTCCTGATACGTTCTGGACGGATACACCGGCGGCACGCCCTTCCAGTGCACGGCTGATTTCGGGTATACCATCCAGCTTGATATTCTCAGCTGAGAGTTTTGTGGCGGCACCCGTAAATAACCGTTTATCCATTTTCTGCATACCGGTAACTACTACTTCCGACAGTGTCTGTACATCAGACACCAGTGTGATGTTCATTTTAGGAGAAGCCTTTACTTCTTGAGGCACCATACCAATATAGGAGAACTGCAGGATTGAATTGCTGGCTAC
>OHRL01001766.1_pt1 | contig 10589 bp, 12 predicted proteins | sample 1578331 | NCBI WGS metagenome assembly OHRL01 (sample SAMEA3879608, study PRJEB24766) | human gut metagenome | biome: human-associated habitat; feature: feces | place: USA | collected 1985/1987
GCAGAGATTGGTATGCCGAAAGAACTGGAAGAGAAAGGCGGCATCTATCAGCATAGGCACGTTGCTTACCAGCGTTTTTACAATCGTTGTAACTGCACTAACCACGCTCGGTATCAGCTTTGGCAATGCCTGCCCCAGCCCGTTTGCAAGCCCCGCAATAATCTTTACTGCCCCATCTGCAATGTCTGGTATCAGCTCTATAATTCCGTCCAGCAGCGTAGTAACAATTTCTACGGCGCTGTCCGTCAGCGTCGGTATTGCCTCTATAATTCCGTCCACAAGCGACGTAATCATATCTACGCCAGCCTCTACGATTGTCGGCGCACTCTCTACAATGCCGTCTACAAGCCCGTTCACAAGCTCTACGGCAAAATCCGTAATCTGCGGCAGCATTTCAGCCAGCCCGCTTACCATGTTGCCTAAAGCGTCCCCAGAGCTCTGCGCCAGTTTCCCCATGTCGCCGCCCGCATCTGCTGCGCCCTGCTGCAATTCATTTGCAAACTGGCTGAAAATCGGTAACGCCTGCTCGCCAATCGGCATTATAAAGCTGGTCTGTAAAATCCTGCCCGCTCCCTGCATTGCCTCGCCGAACGTGTCATATTTCACGGCGTTTATCTGCCCCATAGCGTCTGTAGTCTTGCTTATCTGCCCCTCAACGTTCATAAGGGACGTACAGGCATCAGCGCCCATATCTTCCCACATAGTACCCATAAGCCCCACGCCTGCGGTATACTGTAGGCTCTCGTCGTCGCAGTTCTTAAGCGCCTCGCTTATCTGGCTCATTGCCTCTTTTGCGCTGTCGCCGCCTGCTTGGAATTTGCCTACCATTTCGTCAGCATTAAGCCCCAGACTGGTAAGGTATTCATTTGCCGTGCCGTCATTCATACGTATGTTAAACTCTTTGAAAGCGTCGCCCATTTTGTCAATGCTCCATACGCCCGTATCTGCTCCGTTTTTGATAGAGTTAAACATATCCTCTGCGCTAAGCCCTGCCTGTGCGTACTGGTTGCTGTATTCGTTGATAACGTCCAGCAAATCCCCGTTCTGGTTAAGCCCGTCCTGCGCCCCCTGTGCGATAAGGTTATACGCCTCGTCGCCGCTTATTCCAAATTTCTGCATAAGCTGCGTTGCAGCCCGTGTACTTTCCGCTACGTCCATATCAAACGTATCTCGCAAGGTCAGTGCGTTTGTCGTCATTTTTTCCAGCTCGTCCGCTCCCAAATCGCCTGCCTGCTGCTTTACGGTTGCCATAGATGCAGCTATATCCTCAAAGCCCTCGCCGTAATTGCCGTTATAGATATTCTCCATAACCTGCTTATACTCGCCTGCCTCTTCTGTCGCTGTCCCTGTAGAGGCGCAAAAGTCATTTAATGCGCCCTTTGCTGCGTCCGCTTGGCTTACTGTGTAGCTTAAGCCTGCCACTACCGCAGTGCCTATGGCTGCGGCTGCCGTTCCTACTGCTGCCACACCCTTTGCCATTGCGCCGCCCAGCCCGCCCAAAATGCCGCTTAAGCCGGAAAACTTGCCGCCCGCATTTTCTGCCTGCTGCCCGCTTTCCTCTATTTCCTGCCCCATTTCGTCTGCGGCTTTTTCGGCTTTTTCCATTTCGTCTGCCGTCTTATTTAATTCCTGCTCGGTCTTTACAAGCGCTGCTTTCTGGTAATTAAGCTGGGTTTCCAGCTTTTTGCTCGCCTCGCTGTTTTCTCCTGTCGCCTTGCGGCACTTTTCCAGTGCTGCCTCTGTCTCTTTTACCTTTTTTGCCTGCTCGTCATAGGTCTTTTGTAATACGCTCTGCTTTGCTTTCAGTGCCTCTGCGCTGTTGGCGTTGTCTTTGTATTCAGCCGTTACAAGTTTCATTTCAGAATTAAGCACTTTAAGGGTGCTGTTGATTTCCTTGCAGGCTGCCTTATACTCTGCCTCTCCGTCAAAGCTAAGCCGTGTTTTTATATTCTCTGTCTTGTCAGCCATGCCTTACATTCCCCCTAGCGCTATGTCTATGTCGTCCATTCCCTCTGCGGCTTGCGGCGCTGCTGCCCGGCTCTCCTGCCGGAAAATGTGCGGGTTATATTCCTTGTGGTACTTAAAAAGCGTTACAATCTGGTATGGTGTCTTACGCCATGCCTCACGCTCCCTGTACCCCAGCAGCACCATTGCTATATACAAAAGGCGTGCAGTATCTAACTTTCCTGCACGCCCTGCCTGTTTCCCTCGTTATCTCCGTCGCTGCCGCCGTCGCCCACGTCCGGCGTTTCCTCTTCCCCGTCGCCTGCTGTCGCCAGTGCAAACGACGCATAAATAGCTTTCTGCACTTCCTTAAGGTTTCCTAAATGGATAAGCGTACCTACCCGCTTTTCCTCAATCAGCTGGGCGTTCTCGTCCTCTGATAACTGCCATTCATTGATAAGCAGTGTAAGCAGCCAACGGGTATCTTTGAATAAATCCGGGTTTTTATCGTTGAAAATCTCGCCCAGCTTGTCATAACCGCCAAATCTTCCCTGTACCTCGTCCAATGCGTTAAGGGAGAACAAAAGCCCGTACTCTTTCCCTTTCAGCGTTACTGTATATACTCCGTTCTTAATTGCGCTCATATTAACAAATTAAGGCGCAGCCACGCTGCGCCTCTCTCCTTTCTTCTTATTCCGCTGTTTTACGCCTGTGCAATCGCTGCCGCCTTTTCCGGCACTTTTGTAAACCACGTTGTTGCTGCCGTGTCGGTTTCAGTCCCCACAAAGTCAGCTTTCCAAAGCCCGTCTTTCTTTCTGGCTGTAAAATCTGCCTCAATATCCGGCGTGTTAAACTTGATGCTTTCGCCTTTGGTTTCGTACTTCTCGCCCGGCACTTTAAACTTTGCTTTCAGCAGCCATACATAGCGGTACTTGCCGCCCGTTTTCTTTGCCCTAAATCCTACGGCAACATACGGCGGCTCATTTTCCTTGCCCGCCCATACTACTTTGTTCTGGTCTACCTCCTGCCCCAAAAGCTCTGCCAGCACTTCCGGTGTAAGGTCTTTAATACCCAGTTTCAGCGTGCCGCTGGCAAATTCCGTTACGCTTTCGCTTAACGTATCGTCTGCATACAAAGTGGCATCTGCTGTCTTTACGGATAAATCAGCGCTCATAGCCTCTGCCATTCTCTTAGGCTCTGCGTATGTTTCTACGCCGTCCGTTTCCGTGCATACTGCATAGAATAAATCTTTTAATCCTAACGTCATTGTCTTTTCACTCCTTTAAAATTTCGATTGTGATAGGTACAAGCCAGTACCCCGTTTCTGTTTCGTAGCTTTCTAGCTGAACATTTAAAATCCGAACACCCCCGCTATATATTTGTAAATGGTCTGTTTGGTATCGTCTGCAAGAGATAAAGAGAAAACCGCCTGCCCGGTAAAGGGTAAGCGGTTCTTTTATTTCCTGCTGCCTCCTGCTGCCTTTATTGCCATGATACTCATACAATAATTTGACAACGCATCATTTTTCAATCTGTACAAATCCGAAAGGCAAAGCCCATATTTTGCCTGTAGCCTCGCCCTATGTCCTGCATATCGTTTTTCACGGTCAATAAAGAACTCCCGCAGCACTTCCCTTTCCCTTTCCGAAAGCATACGCAGCGCTGCTTCTATAACTGCTGCCTTTTGTCGTTCTGTCTGGTCGCTGCTTCCTTCCAGCTTTCTAAACTGTTTTAAGTCCTCTGCTGCCTTGTCCTTCATTTTTTCAAAGCCCATTTTCGAACCCTCCTATTTCGTCCATGATATTTTCTAGCCATTTATCCCACTTTTCGCCCTCTATTGCTGCCTCTTCCGGCGAAGTCTTGTAGATATTCTGCTCCCGTGGTTCTTTCTTGAAATATGCTCTATGTAGTGCCTGTAAACTCTGGTCTTTTCTAAGTATGTACATTGCTTTATCTTCTGTTCGTGTAACTGCGAACTGGTCTTTGTAACGCTGCCCGTCTGCTATCTCCGTTTTTGCCCGTCCATTAAAATATATTTCCTGTATTACATACCGTTCCCGCTCCGGCAGCTTTCCAACTGCTTTCCTTACAATCTGCTGCAATTCCTTTTTTTCATAGTCGCTTTCTATGCTTCCGGCGCTTTTATCTTCCAGCATTTCTAAAAGCTCCGTTTCGTGTCCGTCATTTTCCAATGTTATATTTAGTGAAGAGGCAGCAGCAGGGAATATGCGTTTATCTCCTTCCCGCACGTTCCCGAACATTTTGTAAATTTGTTTCTTGTATTTGAATGTCATGTAAGAAGTGAATTTATAGCCTTTTTCTGGGTTGTATGCCTCCACTGCTTCCAGCATTGCAAAATAGCCGCATTGTATAAAATCTTCCATATCAACAAAAGCATTTTGCTCTATTATGCTCCTGTATTTTGCCGCCATTATTATTACAGTGCCTCTGCACTCCCCCCAGAGCATCGGCAGCAGGCTTTTTTCTCCCGCCTTTATTCTCGCTGCTAGCTCTTCCCTTTTCTCTCTTCCGTCCATGCTGTGCCCCCGTTTCTGCTATTCTTCTGTTATGTTTGGGTGTTGCTCCGGGTTCGTTTTACAATAAAGGTCTATGTCTGTTTTATATCCTTCGTGGTCGTCTATACGTGTAATCTGGTAATATTCCCCGGCATACTCTACAATCATATCTGTTTCTATATCTGTCCTGTAATTTACGGTAAATAATACGTTTTCTTCCGCGTTCACTGTTGCCGCTGCAAAAAACTCTTTCCCGGAAAGCTGGCGATAATACGCCCACAGCTTTCCCTCATGTATTACATTCCATTTTTCTACAGGAAACCCGTTGTTATTTGTATAACTTTCATACGCCAGTATACGTATTTTCTTATCTTTCAGCTTCATTGTGCCCTCTCCCTTTTATTGTGCCTCTATGAACTCGTTGTAATGCTCATACAATCCTACATAAGCATTTAGCAAACTCGCTGTGCCGTCTATTCGCTGTTTTGCTGCTTGGTTCTTTATCGGTACTATGTTCCCGTTTCTGTCCTCCTGTACGCCAGTATTTGACAGACACCAGCGCAGCACTGGATTGTTATTGTAGTTAATCTTCTTTGCTTGTAAATCAGCGCCTAGAAACTGCATCGGCAGCGACAGCGTTTTTGCTCCCTGTGCAACGCCTTTCATTTCTGTAAACCCTGTTGCTTTCATTTCCTCAACCCAATACGTAGCGCTCCATCTATCGTAATATATCCATGCCGGAAATATGCCGTATGTGTTCGCCATTTCCACAAACCACGCCGTAACGTCCTTGTAGTTTATCGTATTCCCCTTGCACAGCCTCACAAGCCCCCTCTCATACCATTTATCATATGGCAGCTTCTCTTCGTTCACACGCCTTTCCATGCTGTCCTCTGGTATCCAGTACATTTGCGCCACATATCGTTTTTCTGTTTCCCTGTCAATTAAAAGCAGGGTTGCACACGTTAAGTCACGTGAGCTGGAAAGGTCAGCGCCGCCTATTGCATAGCAGCCCCGGAACTGCTCTAAATCGAATGTTTCTTTGTTGGTTATATCCTCCAAAGAAAGCCACGCGTTGCCTATTGTGTCCCTTATATTAAAATCCTTTACCAGTATGCCCTTTAGGTCAACCGGGTTATTTTGCGCCCTTATAACTTTGTTTTGCAAGTCCTCCAGCTTCTTTATTGTCCCTAGCGCTGGGTTTGCTTTCTGCCACATTTCCGGGCGCGTCCATTCCTCCCTGCTGTCAAGTTCATACAATATCGGTAAAAAAGTTTCGTCCTCAAAAATTCCGTCTGCTACATTGCAGGCGTATGTATACATATCATCGAAAATACATTCGCGTATTGTTCCCGCCGTTGTTATCATAATCAATAAAGGCTGCTGTCTTGCGCTCTGCGACTGCTTCATAACTTCGTATAGGTTACGGTCTTTAATTCCGTGCAGCTCGTCTATAATGACACAATGAGAATTTAAACCGTCAAGGCTTCCACTGTCCTTACTTAAAGCCTCAAAACGTGAAAAAGTAGTAGGAAAATACAGGTCTGCTTTTCTCTTTTTTAGTGCTTTTCTTAACGCCGGGCTTTGCTGTACCATGTTGTAAGCCTCATTAAATATAATTTTGGCTTGGTCGCGCTTTGTTGCCACGCTGTATACTTCCGCGCCCGCCTCATGGTCTGCCGTCAGCATATAAAGTGCGATACAGGCAAGCAGCGTACTCTTTCCGTTTTTTCTCCCAATATAAAACATTGTTTCCCGGTACTGTCGCAAGCGTGTTTCTTTGTCGATAAAGCCGAAAAGGGCAGAAATGAAAGCCTTTTGAAATAACTCTAGCTCCATTTTCCTGCCTCCCCATTCGCCGCGCGACTGTTTGCACAGTGTTTCAGTAAATTCTATAGGTCTGTTTGCCCGTTTTTCGTCAAAAATATATCTTCCCTCTGGTTTTTTTATCCTTTCAGCCAGCTTTTTGTATTGCTTCCTTACCCGCGCCGAAACAATGACTTTTCCGCTTTCTATCTGCTGCCAGTATTCTAAAATATAATTCAAGCACTACTCCTGCTTTTTTATAAATTCCAGCAACTCATTAGTGCCCTTGTCTGTCGGTTCGGGTTTAGGAAGCATATCTGTAAGCTGCCGATAAATAAGGCTATAGCGCTGTATCATGGTGTTATAGGTCTTGACTGCCGGGCTTTCCCGGTCAAATTCCTGCTGCCCCTGTTTAAAATGGTCTATTGCGCCGTTTTCTTCTACGTGCCTGCGCAATCCGTTTAGCGTGTCCTCCATAAAAGCAATTTCCGCTATGAGTTTTTCTGCAACCGCCTTGCGGTCTGCTGGAACTAATTTCAAAAGCCGCTTTAGCTTGCGCATATTTTTTAATTTTTCCGTATTTTCTCCCGCTGGCATTTTATCCCCTCCTAAATCCTGCTATTTTACCCTCCCTCCTACGCGAAACCCCAGAGAGGAAAGAAAAGGTTGCCTGCCTCCCGGTGTTTCCCCTCCCTTTAATTCGTTAGGTTGGGGGGTATAAATGGTTTTTTTAATGACTTGCTGTATTTTTCGTGCCACTCTATTGCAAGCCTTTCAAATTTCCTGCGGCTTCTGTTTCTTTGTGGGTCGTTTCTTATCCGTTCCAGACATTCCTCTAATGTCGTATCCATTAGCACCAGCTCTGCGTTAAGCTCCTGCGCAAGCCTGCGCATTTCCAGCGCGTCTGCTGTTGCTGTTACCACAAAAGCCCGCTCCCACTTCCCGCGCCTCTGCTGTATACACTGATAAAGCAGCTTGCGCACTTCTAATGCTGTCGGCAGCACTGCCCTAAAGTCCAGCCTTACGCCTCCGCTTTCCCCCATGAGTGCAGCACATATATAATCTAAATCAATTACTAAATCATGTGGTAGCTTATTCCTCAATACATACGTTGTCTTTCCGCTGCCCGGACTGCCGCACACCAGAAATACATTAGGGCTTTCTATTGCGTCGCCGTTCTCGTCGAAGCTAATCCCGTTCAGCTTTGCAGGCTGCCCTTTAAAAGCCTTGTAGTCCTGTGCGTGTTCCTGTGCGTGGCACTTCTCGCATACTGCTTTCAGATTTGTCCAGTTAAGCGTTACTTCTGGGTCGTTTATGTTCCACGGTTCTATATGTCTGATATGGTGGACGATGCACGCCGCCCCGCCGCAATCCTCACATATATAATTTTTGCTGCTTAGATATGCCTTGCTTGTTTTTCTCCATTGTGGGCTATCATAAAAGCCGCGTGCAAAATCCTTTGCCATATCTTTACTTTCCTTTCTGTGCTACATCATTTAAACAGTTCTGCTACGTCCTCTTGTGTTGCCTCTTCGCCTCCTGCTGCCCCGCTGTCTGCTGTATTATTAACTGCTACCAGCGCAAGCGTTTTTAGTAGGCTGTCAATCGTCCGCTGTATCTTTTCCGCGTCCACTCTCTCCACGTTGTACCATAGCAGCAGTATAAACTTTGCGGCTGTATCGGCTAACGGCTGCCCTTCCTGCTGCTTTGCTGTTACTCCTGTTGTCAGCTCTATATAGTCCGGGATTGCAGACAACAACCCCTCTATGATAGCGTCATTGTCTGCCGTATCCAGCCGCAGTATTTCCCGTGCCTGCTCTACTGTCAGCATATCCGCAGCCCCCTTTAAGAAGCTGCACGCGTCAGCTTTACAAATGCCTCTGATACAATCGGCTTGCAGTCTGCGATTGCCATTGCTCTGTAGTCAATCAGCCCTTTCTTAAAGCTGCTTTCCCTTGAAGCCTCTACCGTGATGCCTTCCGGCATATTGTAGCCCATATAGTTAAAGTTTCCGAAAATAGCGGTTTCGTCTGTAATATAATCATCAATAATCACAGGGAAACCTAAGATTTTCCCTATTCCCTCGTTTTTAGGGTCTGTAATGAAGATAGGGCGCTCGTTTGCATCTACAAGCCCATAAAACAGATTGTAAAGAGTGGCGTTATTCATAGCCCACGCTGCGCCGTTTGCATATCCTCTTTTCAGTGCTGCAACCGTCTTTACTACGTCCGCATATTTAAGCCCCGTTGTCTTTCCGAATGTGAGGGCGTTCTTTCCGTTCTCCCATGTAATGCCTGTTAAAAGCCCTGTCCCCTGCCCGCTTCCTGTACCATTTACAAGGGCATTTGCAATACATTCCATTACACTTGCGTTAAGCTCCTGCGTCATGTATCCCTCAAATGCTGAAACGCTCATTTTCCGCGCTTTTTCACTGATAGAAAATACTTTCATAATTTCGTACCCGTCAAATGTTACGCTTGTTGTTTCTGGCTTTTCGCTCTCGACTGCTGCCCCTTCTGTGTGCCAGTTTGCCGCTGCTGCTGGTGTTCCAATCGGTACGGCAACCTTTGAGGGAATGTTGAAAGCTCTGCACGCTCCCATAATGCCGCCCATTGTACGTGCCTTTTTAATTACTTCGTTAAGCGTCTGTGTTGGAAGCACTGCTGCCGCATTGGTAGAGCTTGCGAAAGCGTCCGCTCTCTGGTCGCCCATAGCTCTTTTATAGGCAGCCTGTTCAAATTCTGCCCCAGCAGTGACTTAAAAAACGCGCTTCTGTATTCTGCGCTGTTCAGTACGTCGCCCTCTGTCGCCTCATGGCTTGCCCTGCGTTCAAAGCTCATTCCTGCGCCTGTAATCGGATTGAACGCGCTGCGCTGGTTGCCGCCTGCTGCCTGCTGCTGTATGTTCTCTTTTGCCTGTGCCAACCCGGAAAGCTCAATATTTAATGTTGTTATGTCTGCCTCTGCGTCGGTTTCAATCGTTCCTTTGATTTCTGCCGCCCTGCGCTCGATTTCCTCTACGGTAGCGTTACGGTAATAATTAAATGCCTCTGCGATAGTCTTAAATTTCATTGTGATTTCCTCCATTATTTTTTGTGCTTGGTGTCCGATTTGGACACCCCTAAACATTCTTCATCAATATTTTGTTTGCCTTTATGATAGCTTCCCTGCGTCGTTTTTCTGCCTCTGCCTGCCCGCTGATAGCAGAACGTGCTTCTACGCTGGTTTGCGGATACGCCGGAAACGGGACAACGCTTATTTCATATACCTTTTCTATTTTGTGTATAGTTCTGGTCTTTGTCTTTGCGTCGTAGCTGTCCCCACCCTCCGGCACTTTAAAGGCAAAAGACATTCCCGAAAGGTCGCCGCGCTTTACTGCCGTATATACGCTGTTTGCCTCCGGCGTGTCTGGTAAATCTGCAATCATGCGTAACCCTGCCGGGTCGTGAATGAGTTGCATTGTTTTTGGTGTGCGTGCAAGAGGTACTTTGTTTAAATCATGGTTGTAAAGTAGCCTTGCGTCGGACAGGTCTGCACCTTCCAGCGCTCCCGCCCTTATCACTTCTATAAAAGCCCCTGCCGGGTCGTTTATCTTGGTTGGTTGGTCGTATACTATCGGTCTGCCCTCTAGCCTTAACGCCTGTTCTACTCCTGCTGCCGCGTCTGCCCTTATCTCGCATATTCTAATTTCTTTCATTGCCTGCTGCCTCCTTTTTCGGTTCTGCCCCAGCTTTTGCCATTTGGTATTTATGCGCCTCGTCTGCTGATACTACGTTTAGCGTCTGTAGCCGCTTCTCTCCGTCCTCTACGCTTGGCAAGTTTAATATTTCTAGCGCTTGGTTGATTGTAAGCAATCCATACGGCATAAGCTCTTTTATAAGGTTTACCTTTGTTGCGTTGCTGCTGAATTGCAGCCGCCCACTCTCAAACAATATAGAATTTCCGAAAGCCCGTTCTCTCTCGTTGAATATTTTTCTTGTAAATTCAAGGCTGAACTGCACCGCCAGCGGCTCTATTGTGCTTTCATAAAATGCCGCCCACTGGTTTTCATCATAGCTGCTATTTACGATTGCTTCTGAAATCCCCAGATAATCATAAATCTTTGTTTTTACAGCCTGTAGCTGCTTCTCGTCTATTGTGTATGGCTTATTATCCAGCGGTATATATTCCGATGCGTTATCTATTACCGCTATGCCGCCGTTATTGGATATTGTCAGATAGTCTTTTATAAAATTTTCCTGTATGTCTTTCAGTTTTTCCACATTGGCAAGCTGCGTGCGCTTTAATATGCCCCGCAGTGTTGCGCCGCTGTTGATTGCTGAAA
>OHRL01001779.1_pt1 | contig 10516 bp, 10 predicted proteins | sample 1578331 | NCBI WGS metagenome assembly OHRL01 (sample SAMEA3879608, study PRJEB24766) | human gut metagenome | biome: human-associated habitat; feature: feces | place: USA | collected 1985/1987
TGAAGATAAGCAGCTGTTAAAAGATTATTTAAATCGCGAGTTTGTAAAGCTCTCTGAGGATGAGAGAAAACAGATTTGCTCATTATCTTATAAAGGATGGGGAAACTTATCAGAAATGCTATTAAACGGTATTACTGTAACAGATTCCAATGGTGTAGAAGTTTCTGTAATGGATATGCTGTGGAATACAAACTTAAATCTGATGCAGATCTTAAGTAAGAAATATGGATATAAAGCAGAAATCGAACATTACAATAAAGAACATGAAAAAACCATTTATAATCGTGAAGATTTGATGGATTATTTAAATATTCCACCGGCTCAGCGTAGGAAGGTAAATCAGCTGATTACGATAGTAAAATCTCTCAAAAAGACATATGGAGTTCCAAATAAGATTTTCTTCAAAATAAGCAGAGAACATCAGGATGATCCAAAGAGAACTTCATCCAGAAAAGAACAGCTAAAATATTTATACAAATCCTTAAAATCAGAAGATGAAAGGCCGTCAAATGCAAGTGCAAGGAATTCTATTGTATTAGAACCTTCAGCTAAAACGATTTTAGCGGTATAGGTTCCGTTTTCCTTTATTTCCGGGAGAACGCATTCAGATGAAAGGTTTGCATTTCCGTCATTCCAGAAAGAATTTGAACCTATTGAATAGAGCGGTATAGTCTTTGAATCCGCTGTTTTTGCAGGCTCTTCATAAGAATCTGTTTCATTGCCGCCGACAACTGCTTTAACGTTTGACAGAGCAAGATTTGCGGTTTCGTCCGACTGCCAGTATTTTACAATCTTTATAGATGTAATTGCAGTAGGATCAGTTATATTTTCAGGTACTTTGATCTCAAACTCATTAGAATCATTGTTAGAAAAGACAACATCGTAATCTGAACTGTACTCTCCGTTTACAATAAACTGTACCGCGCCGTTATATGCTATGTCGTCCTTATCAGAGACAACGGTAAACTTAATGGATTCTACATTATCTTCATTATCCGGGGCAATTTTAAATTCATAAGGCAATGAAATTGTTTCAGTAGTAGTAACTTCCTCAGTGGAAGGCTCGGTAACGTCGGTTACAATAGTAGTAACTTCCTCAGTGGAAGGCTCGGTAACGTCGGTTACAGTAGTAGTAACTACCTCGGTGGAAGGCTCGGTAACGTCGGTTACAGTAGTAGTCGCTTCCTCGGTAGAAGGCTCTGTCGATTCTGTTGGATCGGTAGCCTCTGTCGGATCAGTTTCTTCAGGAATCTCAACAATATCCCTGATTGTAAGAACGGTCCTTTTAATAAGTATCTGATCAAAAATGTTTACAATTCCGTCGTCGTTCATATCCGCAATAACAAGCTCTTCCTCAGTCAGAGTTGATTTTCCGGCAAGATACTGAGATACGGCAACGATATCCGCAGATGAAACCTGTTTATCAAGGTTTATGTCGCCTTTAATAAACCCGCCGTTAATAACTGCCGCACCGGAAACGCCCAGCGCCGGAACTGATGTCATAAGTACGATTGCAGCAGACAAAGCAGATGCAATCTTCTTTTTTAAGTCCATACTTTACCTCTCATTCATTAAGTTTTAAAATTCGTATCAAAAGATAAGTCATACTTTATCTATATTAATAATTTTATCATTTCTATCAAAAAATGTCAATCTACGAAATAGATAATTTTTTCCATTTATTAAGTTGTTTTTTTATTTATAAAAAATAAGGACCTGTTTTTTTACAGGTCCTTGTTAATTTGTTGATTTTTTATCTGTTGTTCTGATTATTCTGCTGGTTCTGGCTGTTGGGGTTGTTCTGCTGATTCTGGCTGTTCTGCTGGTTCTGGTTATTCTTGTTGTTCTGCTGATTCTGACTGTTTTTCTGATTATTCATTTTAATCTCCATAGACCGCAGTTATAAAATATAGCTGTAAAGCGTTATTTTATGAATACGGTTCCGCTTTTTCAGCAAGCGGCGGCTGTATTTAACAACGGTATTAAACCGCATAAATATTATTACCGAATATTTAGAAAAAATTCAATTATGCATTTAATTTTGAGTTTGTTTTATTGACAAATTTATTTGCCGAAACAATAAATCTTTTGTGAGTTCCCTCGCCAATAACACCCTTTTCGTCCTCAGCTGTAACATGATATGTAATTTCTCGTCCATTCGACTGAATAACCTCTGCGTAAGCGGTAACTTTCATTCCGACTGGCGTTGCGGAAGTGTGAGTAATATTTAGCATGGTACCGACCGTTGTTTCATCATTTTCCAATGCTGCCGCTACAGCCTTTGACGCCGCATTTTCCATAAGGGCTGCCATCATCGGAGTTGCGAAGACTTCAAGGGATCCGCTGCCGATTGTAACGGCGAGGTTTTCTTTATTAACTTCAGTTTCTGCCGACGATTTCATTCCTGCTTTTATTCCTTTCACCTAAAATAAAGGACATCCGGATTTACGGACGCCCTGTTATTAATATCAGTCGTTTTCTGCCTCTTCCGCAGTTTTGCGTAATTCCTCAGGTATTGCATTAGAGGAAACTATATCTCCAAGTATTCTGTCATAAGTTAAAATATCAAGCTCTTCATCTCTTCCGACAGATGAATCATAATTTGTTGAGTAAATGGGAAGAGTGTCCATTTTATTATCCATTGCTTGAATAAAGCTATCCTTAGGAGCGTCTATAAGATCCATGATAACATAAGGCATATAAAAAGCGGAAAGCTTCTCTTCCGGAATGGTGCTGTAATCAAGCTCATAGTTGCTCCATAAAATGTACGGCTGCTCATAAAGCACGCTGCAATTGTCGCCGTTCATACCCAGTTGATCGTAAACGCTGTTTTCACCTTTAAGCGACGGATAATGATCTCCTATCATAAATACAATAGTCGGCTCGTCTATATCGGAAAGATTATTTATAAACGCTTCAAAATCTGTACCTGTTTTAGAAATCCACTGAAAATAATTGCCCATTTCGTCTTCCGGGTTTTCTCCCTGATCGTATGGCTGATGATTCTGCATTGTAGTTGTATGCAGGAAAAGCGGTTCGTCAGTTTCATTAATAAGCTTTTCAATCTGGTTGAATACAGTCTGATCGTCAATGTATGTTCCATAATAATTTATCGGAACCGTAAAGTCCTCGTCAAAAATAAGCTTATCGAATCCGAAATTAGCATATACTCTCTGTCTGCTATAAAACGATCCCATAAACGGGTGAACATAAGCTGTGGAGTAACCCCAGCTTTTATAATATGAAGCTATTGTAGGCTGAGCTCTGTCGAGCAGCAAACGCTGAGGCATATTTGGATCGTTTAAGGATCTTACGGGAAGCCCAAAATTAAGCTCAAATTCAGTTCTGACAGTCCAGCTTGCGTAAGTAGGAACAATTGCCGTTCCCTTATAGCCCTGATCGGCGACGCTGTCAAAGCCGTCGTATGTATCTCCGATATTTAAATCAAGCTGATCCTCAAATCGTCTGAAATCTGCGTACGCTTCAGACATTATCATAATAACATTCGGCTTTTTATTTTCAAAAGAAGTGTTTTCCGCGTCATCAATGTTTACGTTCATCATAGCGGCTACCGTATCGTCGTTGTAGTTTTCCGGTTCAGTTAAACGATTGGCAAGATTTTCTGAAGCAGTCTGGCAGAAAAATGCGAGAAAGCTGTTATTTTCAAATTTTTCATTGAGCTTGAAGGTGTTGTCGGCAGCCGTTGTATCAAGATCAAAAAGTGAATAAACAGGCTTGGATATTGCCGGTATTGTAACAACTGAAACGCATGCTCCTATGCATGCCAAGGCAGGAACGATACGCCTTGTAATTTTCAGCTTCATTTTAGGATTGAACCAGAAAACGGCGCCAAGATAAATAAGAACGATTAATACATATGCTATCAGAACGGGCGTTATTTTTATATAAGCAAAGGATGTAAGGCTTTTTACGCTCTTAACAAGCTTCATATCAGTCATAATAAGATGGTTGCCGTTCGTATTGAATTTAAAAAGCTCCGTTATACTAAGCGCCATATAGATAAACGACTGAATAGCTGCGGCAATCCAGCCTTTTTTAAAAAGCAGCATAAGTCCATAGAATATCAGCGATGCGATAAGTATATTAAATAGCATTACCGACGGTCTTTCAGCGACGAAAAGTATAAATTTAGCGGGCTTTTTCGCCTGATTTATTTCTGCCATACAAACTATAAAAACGGGAAATAAAACTGTAAGCAGCAGATTGGTCATCTTATATTTCCGGGAGTTTTCATTGCGTCTGCCGTTAAAGCTATTTATTCTTTCTTTTACGGCAATAAGTTTTTCTTTCATTTGATCCCTCATTCTTTCTTTTCAGTATTAAAAAATATTATTTTTTATTTCTGAATCCATTTTATAATATATCACATGAAATAATAAACTTCAATATTATTTTTTCTTTTTTCACCTACTTTTTAAACAGTTCTACTCTTTAAATAAACTTTACATTTATTTAATCTTTGTTTTTGGCGGAATTAACAACAGTATTATTTTTTCAGCATTCCTTCATCTGCGGCGCTGTCGATAATACTCATTATATAATTATATAATTCGTCAGAGCCTTCTTTTGTGCATAGATTTCTGTTTCTAACCTGTTCCCGGCTTACGCCGTGATTTATCCATGAAACTCCTCCCTTAGAATAATTAAGCAATATAGGCTGAAGTCGGTCGAGAACGCAGGCGAATTTTGATTCGGGTGTTTTCATATCCTCGAATTCCCGCCAAAGTCCTATCAGTTCCTCATACTGATCTTCGGGAAGCATTCCGAAGATTCTCTCTGCGGCTTTGGATTCTCTGTCAGGTTTTGTTTTGTATCCCTCCTCGTCATAGCAGTAAGTATCGCCCGCGTCTATTTCTACGATATCATGGATAAGCGTCATTTTCATCGTTTTAAGTATATCAATATTTTCGTTTGAATATTCTGCCAGAAGAAAAGCAAGCATTCCCAAATGCCAGCTATGCTCCGCGTCGTTTTCCGCCCTATCCTCATTAATAAGCAGAGTCTGACGTTTTATTGCCTTTAACTTGTCTATTTCCTTTATAAATTCGATCTGTTTTTTAAGTCTTTCATTAAGCATTACAATTCTCCTGTCATATATATTAAATAATAAATCCGCCGTTTACGCCTATTATCTGTCCGGTGATAAACGAGGCGGCGTCTGAAACCAGAAACGCCGCTGTCTGTGCGATGTCCTCGGCGGCGCCTATTCGCTGAAGCGGCGTATTCTCCTTTAGGACGCTGATATCTTCACTGTCGTAGTGTGCGTTCATATCAGTATCAATCACTCCGGGCGCGATGCAGTTTACGTTTATTCCAGAAGGGCCTACTTCTTTGGCAAGAGCCTTTGTAAATCCGATTACCGCCGCTTTTGTTGCAGAGTAATGTACCTCGCATGAAGCGCCGGATTGTCCCCACATGGAAGATATATTGACGATTTTACCTGATTTTGCTCTTATCATATAGGGAAGAACGCAGCGTGAAGCGTTAAAAACGCCTTTTATATTTATATCGATAAGTTTCTGCTCCTGCTTTGGCGTTATATCCGTAAAAAGTCCTGTTTCAGATATTCCGGCATTATTGACCAGAACGTCTATACCGCCGAATTTATTATAGACATGGTCGGTCATTTCCTTAACGGACGTGAGGTCGGAAACGTCGGCGCATATAGCCTCGCCGCCGATTAGCTTTGCCAAGTCCTTCGCTTCTGCCCTGCTTTCAAGGTAATTTATTATTGGAATATATCCGTCTTCGGCAAGCCTGATTGCCAAAGCCCTTCCGATTCCTCTTGACCCTCCGGTAATTATCGCGGCTTTTTTCATATTGATCATTCCTTTAACTATAGATTTTATATCATTAAAGCAATATATACTATCTATAATATCAATATTATTATAAAAAATCAACTGCCTGTTGAAGAAAAAAGAAAAATATGATATAATTAAATAGCATAATCTATGAATCAGGATGAAAGGAGGTACCAATGGAACAGGAAAAAATCGACCGTATAAATTATCTTGCCCGAAAATCAAGAGAAACGGTTCTGTCACCTGAGGAGAAGCTTGAGCAGGAGGCTCTCAGGACAGAATACCGTAAAAGCATAATTTGCAGTCTTGAGGCGCAGCTTGACAACACGTTTATACTACAGCCGGACGGCTCTAAGAAAAAGGTTTGTAAAACGGAGGTAAAAGAAAATGGAAAATAACAAACAGCAGAAAAATACCGCGTTAATTCGCATAATATTATGTGTAGCCGTAATGATAATTCTTTTTCTCGGTATATTTAAAATAGTATCGAGAAAGATTACTTTGCCCGTTTCATCTGTGCTTCTTATTGCCGTAGCAATTTGGAACGGAATTGAATATTTCAAATCCGGCAAGAAAAAAACTGCTGCGGTTACTTTTATAATGGCGGCAGTTCTTCTGGCTCTTTTGGCAGGATATTTTATATCGCTGGCCATATAATGTGAACGTGCAAAGGGGGTAGTACATGGCTCTATCGTTACTTATTGCGTCTTCTGTAATTCTGATTTGCGTAATTTTCAATAAAATTTCCGGTAAACTGGGAGTCCCCGTCCTTCTTGCTTTTATTTTGCTTGGAATGACCTTCGGCTCGGACGGAATATTTAAAATTCCTTTTGCAGATTTTCCTTTTGCGGAAAAAATATGTTCAATAGCTCTTATTTTTATTATGTTCTACGGAGGCTTTGGCACACGCTGGAGCGAGGCAAAGCCCGTAGCTGTAAAATCTGTGCTTTTGTCCACGGTCGGAGTAGCGGCAACCGCGGGGATAACAGGATTATTTTGCAGGTTTGCCTTAGGTATGGACTGGCTCGAAAGTATGCTGATCGGCTCGGTTATAAGCTCTACCGACGCAGCCTCGGTTTTTTCGATACTGCGTTCAAAAAAGCTGGGTCTTAAGGAAAATACCGCTTCTCTGCTTGAAATGGAAAGCGGAAGCAACGATCCTTGTTCATATATGCTTACGGCAATCATGATTTCCGCAATGAATTCAAGCGTCAGCGGACTTGAGATACTTTATCTTATATTTGCACAATTTGTTTATGGAATAGTCATCGGCGTCGTTATAGCTCTGGGAGCAAGGTTTGTGCTTACGCATTTTAAATTCTCAACAGAAGGATTTGACGCCGTTTTTGTTCTTGGCGTCGCAGTGCTTTCATATGCGCTGCCGTCTGTTATAAGCGGAAACGGATATTTGAGCGCTTATATTGTAGGAATTATTCTGGGAAATTCCGATATAAAGAATAAGCAGTCGATGGTTCATTTCTTTGACGGACTGACAGGCCTTATGCAGATGCTTATATTTTTCCTTTTGGGGCTGCTTTCTTTTCCTTCCTCGCTTCCTCAGGTATTTCCGGCGGCTCTTGCAATTGCTTTGTTTCTTACCTTTGTCGCAAGACCGGCGGCAGTTTTTGCAATACTTACCCCTCTTAAATGCAGTATACCTCAGCAGCTTCTTGTTTCGTGGTCCGGTCTCCGCGGCGCGGCGTCTATTGTTTTTGCAATCATGGCCTCGGTTAATGTCGATTCGCTTACCGACGACATTTTTCATATAGTATTTTGCATCGTTCTTATATCTATAACATGTCAGGGTACTCTTATACCGTTTATGTCTAAAAAGCTGGGCATGATAGATAAAAACGAAAATGTTCTAAAAACCTTCAACGACTATGCCGAAGAGCTGGACGTTCAGTTTATCAAGCTGACGATAACAGGCGACGAGCACCCGTGGCTTAATAAAAGAATCAGAGAATTATCTATTCCCTGGGATCTGCTGTTCGTACTGATTATCAGAAACGGTGAACGTATTATACCAAACGGGAAGACTGTTCTTCGTGAGGACGATATCGTCGTCGTAAGCGCCCCCGTTTATCAGGGAAGCGGAGCAGTTCAATTTGCCGAGCAGAAAATACATACCGGAAGCAGATGGATAGGGAAAAAAATTTCGGAATTTTCAGCTGAATCTGACGCTTTTGTAATATTGATCAAACGCGGCTCCGAGGTTGTAATTCCGAGAGGTCCTACCGATATTGCGGAAAACGACGTGCTTGTTATACATGTTCCGGATTCGGAAAACAGCATATAGCTATAAGAAGGATCGCTGATAATGATATGGCCTCCAAAAGTCAGACGCTTTTGGAGGCGCATATTTTTTATACTGATTCCTCTGATTTAGTTTTGCTTTTTCTGAATTTATATTTTATAAATCCAATTAATGAATTATGATATTTTTCACAGCATTCTGAAAATCCGAACGCGGCTATTGGTATAAACAGCGTAAAATATGTAACGTTATACTGCGGCATAGCTTCGAAAAACAGGTGATAGAGAAATCCTCCGATGAAGATTAAAGGAAGAACGGCTATAAAGCTATTGCGTCTGATATTTCGACGTTTCAGAATAACGAGCATTCCCGCCGAAGCGAAAAGAAATATGAACGACTGATAGAAATTCGCGTAGTTTTCCGTAAGTATTCCCGCATTTCCGGAATACATGCTTTTTACAAAGCTGCCGGGTTCTTCTCTTGCCCCTCTGGTAGAGCTTACCCATATAGACATATAAAGAGGATCGTTCCATTGACTAAGCGTCTTAGTGGCAAAAAAGTTCGCTCGTTCCGCCGGAGAGGAAATCAGCTTTGAGATACGTTTTTTTATATCTCTTATTCCGCTGTCTGCCGCGGCCTTTTCATCTTTGTTCATGGAATTGTATCTTATTACAGTGTATTCCGGATTATACCATCCCGGACGGTTGGGATCGGACGTTTCCTGAAGCCCCATATCAAGCCATAGTATCTTTGGAACTCCTCCTCCCAGTGAAACGTCTGCTCTTTGCTCATATTGAAAAATTATCAGCTGATTAAGTCCAATTCCCATTATAACTGATATCAGGATAGCGGTAATATCGGCAAGCTTATGAGTTTTAAGAAAATCAAGAATGAGGATTATGCAGATCGCAGTTAAAATAATAAGACTGTTTGATTTGCATATGATTCCCGCTGAAATAAAAACGGCTGAAAATATGACGAAACGCTTTTTACGGTTTTTTAAATAAACGCAAGTGAATACCATTGCCCATAGGGATAAGGAAAAGCCGAGAAGATTGCCGTAATGAAAGGTTGTAAATAATATAGGCTGAATGCAGCCGAATAGAAATAGAATGGTGAAATTTACAGTTTTTCTTTTTTTGAAAATAAGTATTGCGAAAGTTATTAAAGACGCGGATATTCCTACGGACGCAAGAATATTTAAAAGCTGAAGAATAAAATATGCGTTATCACCGAAAATTCGTATTATTATTTCTCCGACGAATGCATAGCCGAGCTGAAACGGATAATCATAAAAATAATCGTTTTCAGGCATGAGCGGAGTGTAATCGTTAATGGCAAATTGCTGAGATCCTGAAAGAATATTGTATGAATCGTGAGCAGGAGACGTTTTGGTGAGAAGATTCCAGATAAGTCCTAATAAAAATGTATAGACGAGAAGCGCGGCGCCGAAAATCTTCGGGTTTATTTTATCCATGAGCCTCTGTAGGAAAAGAATTCCGCAGATAAATGCAATTGAAATAACCGCCGCGTTTATATAAAAATTATCATGCATCATTATGACTGTCGACGGATCATCAGGAGCATTATAAATACTTGTAGTATAAAGCAGGCTCTGAAAAGTTAGATAAATAAATATCAGAAAGCATAATACAAGAATTATCCATTGCCCTGACCTATATATTATTTTACCTGCAGAATCTATTTTTTTCAAGGCGAGAGAATTTTGCTTGATTTTCATAATCTCATTCCTTTTACAATTTTTAAGATTATTATATTACTAATTACATAAAAAGTCAAGAAAAATTTTAATTTAATGGTAATACTTGCAAGATAGAAAAAGTGTAAAATATTGTATGATTTTTTCAAAAAACACTTGACATATAAGCGAAAATTTGTTATAATAGCAATAGATTAGGTTACGATTTTCAAGGATTTGTTTTTATGCGCTATTCAAAGCAAAGAGAGCTTATAATGGAGGCCGTTTTTAAAAACAGGGTTCATCCTACAGCGGAATATGTTTATAAGCTTTTAAAAAAAGATCATCCCGAATTGAGCTTGGGGACTGTTTACAGAAATCTGAATTACTTGGCTGAAAATAATATGCTAAAAAAAATAAATGTTCCAGGCGGGTCTGACCGCTTTGACGGAACGTTGACAAGACATCAGCATTTGATCTGCCGTAAGTGCGGCAAGGTATTTGATGTTGATATCAGCGAGCTGTCATCTGTAAAGGATAAACTCAAGGAAAGTATTGATTTTGAAATAGATATTGATACTTTGGTAATGGAAGGCGTTTGCGGGGTATGTGCCGATAAATAACAAAAACAGAATATGGATACTTGAAATGCAAATTTACGGTATCTTCATTGTTCTTTTCTTTCTCTATACCACATTAACAAAAAAGCGCCTTATATAAGGCGCTTTTTTGTTA
>OHRL01001780.1_pt1 | contig 10509 bp, 10 predicted proteins | sample 1578331 | NCBI WGS metagenome assembly OHRL01 (sample SAMEA3879608, study PRJEB24766) | human gut metagenome | biome: human-associated habitat; feature: feces | place: USA | collected 1985/1987
TGTAGCAATACTTAGCTTCCGGCATGGTTTTAGCAAATTTCCGGAAGCTTAGTATTCCTGCCTCCGCAGCCGTATCAGAAAACAAATATTTTCCTGTGCGTCCCCATACCCGCCACCCCCAAAAAGAAACGCAAAAAGACCCCCGGAGCATCTCCGAGAGTCTTAAATTGCTAAAATCTATTATGCTAATTTCATCGGGTTGATCTTCACACCAGGTCCCATTGTCGGAGCAATAACAACGCTCTTTAAATACTGACCTTTCAGTGTGCTTGGTCTAGCCTTAACGATAGCATCGATCAGCGTCTGGAAGTTGTCGCTTAACTGTTCCTCAGTAAAGGAAGCTTTACCGATCGGAACATGGATAATGTTTGTTTTGTCAAGTCTGTACTCGATCTTACCGGCTTTGATGTCGTTGATCGCTTTTGTCACGTCCATCGTAACTGTTCCGGCTTTCGGGTTCGGCATAAGACCTTTTGGTCCAAGTACACGACCCAGACGTCCTACAACGCCCATCATGTCCGGTGTAGCAACAACAACGTCGAAATCAAGCCATCCTTCGTTCTGGATCTTCGGAATCAGCTCCTCAGCTCCAACGTAATCAGCTCCTGCCTCTTTTGCGATATCAGCCTTGTCATTCTTAGCGAATACAAGAACACGAACATTCTTACCTGTTCCATGAGGAAGAACTACTGCACCACGGATCTGCTGATCTGCGTGACGTCCATCACAACCTGTTCTGATATGAGCTTCAACTGTCTCATCAAACTTTGCACTAGAAGCCTTCTTTACGATAGATACGGCTTCGTTTACATCATAAAGAGTAGCGCGGTCTACTAATTTAGCAGCCTCTACGTATCTTTTTCCTCTTTTCATTATAAAAAACCTCCTAGTGGTATTGTCGGGGAATTCCCTCCCACGTTACTGATAAACATCCCGAAAATTACTCGGCAACTGTGATACCCATACTTCTTGCTGTACCAGCGATCATGCTCATTGCAGACTCAAGTGAAGCTGCGTTTAAGTCAGGCATCTTAAGCTCAGCGATTTCCTGAACCTGTGCCTTTGTGATCTTAGCAACCTTCTTCTTGTTTGGCTCGCCCGAACCAGACTGAATCTTGCAAGCTTTCTTGATTAATACCGGAGCAGGTGGAGTCTTAGTAATGAAACTGAAACTTCTGTCTGCATATACAGTAATAACTACAGGGATAATTAAGTCGCCCTGATCGGCTGTCTTTGCATTAAACTGCTTTGTGAACTCTACGATGTTTACACCGTGCTGTCCAAGTGCAGGTCCAACTGGAGGAGCTGGAGTTGCCTTTCCAGCAGGGATCTGCAATTTAATGTATCCTTCTACTTTCTTTGCCATTTGGAATTGCCTCCTTAATTTGTTTTCTTAACATCTGCGAAACTTACTTCTACCGGTGTCTCGCGACCGAACAGCTCTACATTAATTGTAACTGTCTGCTTGTGATAATTCATAGCTGTGATAACACCGACTGTATCCTTCCAGACACCGCCGATAACGACTATCATGTCACCCTCAGCAAAATCAACTACCACGTTTTCCGTCTTAATACCCAAAGGTCTCATCTCGGCTTCTGTGAGAGGAACCGGTTTGCTTCCCGGACCTACAAATCCAGTTACGCCTCTGGTATTTCGTACAACGTACCATGTATCATCATTCATAATCATATGAATAAGAACATAGCCTGGAAACATCTTCTTGGAAACCTGTTTACGAACACCGTTCTTCACCTCTGTGACGTCCTCAAGCGGAACACGCACTTCAAGGATCTGGTCCTCAAGATGTCTGTTTTCAATTGTTTTGTCAATATTAGCTTTGACTTTGTTTTCATAACCTGAATAGGTATGAACTACATACCAGTTCGCTTCTGTCATAATCACTTTGCCTCCGTTTTAAAAATGTAAACCAATAAGGAAATCTACGCCCTGCTGGATACCCCAGTCAAGAAGCGCAATAATAAGACCGGTAACTACTGAAACCGCCAGTACTGCAATGGTCTGTCTGATGACCGATTGCTTCTCAGGCCAGATAATCTTCTGAAATTCAGCTTTCAGACCTGAAAACCAGCTTGTTTTTGGAGCCTTTTCGACTTTTTCATTCTGTCCCATAATGTACTCCTTCACTCAGTTCCTAGACTATTTTGTTTCCTTGTGCATTGTATGAGTTCTGCAGAATCTACAATACTTCTTGGTTTCCATTCTGTCCGGATGAGTTTTTTTGTCCTTTGTCATGTTGTAATTACGACGCTGACATTCTGTGCACGCTAATGTAATCTTTGTACGCACGACTTCCACCTCCGTTTAAATTCTTTGTTGTTTGTACCCTTAAAAAAAGGCATAAAAAAAAGACCTATTTCCAAGCCTGTATACTATATCACAGTTGAACCGTAACCGTCAATAGCTATTTTAAAATTTATTGTAAATTCTTTTGAACAGTGCCGCTGTCTACACCTTTTTTGTGTCCGGCAGCAATTAATTTTTATAAATCTTACAGATACATAACTAAATATAGTACATTTATCTGAATTTTTCAAGTATTTTGTTGTTGTAAATCCTCAATTATGACGATATAATATATGTGTATAAGTAGGATTTGATAATTAAAAATTTTACATAGCTTATTATAGCTGCAGTTAAGCATTAGTAATCGCAGCTATACAATATAATATTTAAAGTATTACCATTTAACGGATTAAACGATTTTCACGGATGAAAGGAGGGGTCTTTATGGCAAAGATAGACAGTGCCTACGCTTACTATGCCAGCACTTATGCCAATAAAGAGGTATCGCGCTATGATTCGCACAAGAAAAGCGATCTGCGCAAGATATACAACAGAATAATAAAGACAAATAAAGAGTCCCCTCTGTACAAGATTTCCAATATGTCCGAGGCCAAGAAATATGCTATCGATATAAAGGAAAGCTCTAAGGCCATCTTAAATGCCGTGGATTCGCTTTCTGATAAATACGCAGACTCCTCTGACTCCTTCCAGAAGAAGGTTGCGGAGTCATCTAATGAGGATGCTGTAGGCGTGCGCTACGTGGGTGACGGCTCAGAGAATAAAGGAGCAGACGGCTTTGATATAGAGGTCAGGCAGCTCGCCGCACCACAGGTCAATACCGGCAGCTACTTAGACAGCAAGGCTCTGTCCTTTATACCGGGCAGCTATTCCTTTGACATAAATACCAATGCATCATCCTATGAGTTCCAGTTCGGAGTGAGCACCGGTGAAACAAACGGCGAGGTGCAGGACAAGCTCAAGAGGCTCATAAACGCATCTGGTCTTGGCATCGAGGCAGACATAGTCCATGATGACTCAGGCAAGGCAGCGCTTCAGCTTACATCAATGCAGACAGGTCTCAGCGAGACTGAGGATTCTCTCTTTAGTGTGGCTCCGTCAGCTAACGCAGAGTCCATAAGCATGATGAAGCAGCTGGGTATTGATAAGGTATCATCCCCTGCCCACAACTCTGACTTTTCGCTGAATGGCACCGCGCACTCATCCTTGTCCAACACCTTTACCATCAATAATACCTTTGAGCTCACGCTCAAAAAGCCGACCACAGATACAGGTGCCGCAGCCATCGGTTTTAAGGCCAATTCCGATGCAGTTGCCGACAATGTGCAGACTCTGGTTGACGCATACAATAAGATGATAGACGTGGCAGATGATTATTCAGTGAACGACTCTGCAGATGCCACAAGGCTGCTTCGTGATATAAGCTCCATCACAAAGGGCTCACAGTCAAAGCTTTCCTACATCGGTCTCATGACAGACGATGACGGCAAGCTCACTATTGACCGCGATATCCTCGCCGGTGCGCTTAGTCCGGACAGAGCTGATGACACCTTCAACACTCTTACAGCACTAAAGGATGCAATAGGTGACAAAGCAAAATCTGTGACAGTCAACCCTATGAACTATGTGCAGAAGGTTGTTGTGGCATATAAGAATCCCGGACACAATTTCAACACACCATATATTTCGTCAATTTATTCAGGCATGATGCTTGACAGCTACGCATAAACGGCTGTTGTACCCAAATCAGTACAACAGCCGTTTTTTTATTTTTTTTATAATAGTGGCTGCAGATCTCCCACCATTTTTTCCTCCAGTGTCCTGAGCCTCTCTGCAATTGCCACACTCTTTGAATCAGCATCGCGATATTCATTGAGACTGCCGCTGATTGTCTCTATGCCCATATTACAGCCCTCCGTCAGTAACTTTGCTGCCTGGGACTGATCATCATTCACTGCCATCTTCATTGCAGTCTGCAGCTTCGCAGCCATCTTTGCAAACACACCCGGTTCCTTAATATCTGCACCTGCTTTGTCAAGCATATCCCTGCAATCCACTGACAGCCCGGTGTGCTCATCATAGTACTTGTCTATCAGCTCACGAAGCTGCTTGTCATCTGTGTGTTCTCTTATATCGTCCATGCTCTCAAGTGCCATCTTACAGCCCGCTATGCAATCCTGAAGCAAGAGCACCGAATCATGATTTTCAATATTTCTGCTCATAAAAACCTCCATACTTCTTTTCTATTTAGTATGGAGGTTTTCATGAAAAAATATTCACTACACAATCGGAAACTCAAGCTTCACCCAAAACTTCCCATGTTCCCTTTTAAAGCTCATACTTCCATTCATGCGCTGCATCATCGCATCCACGCTCTTAAGCCCTATCCCGGCACTTTTAAGAAGTGTTTTATTGTCACATACACCATTGCCAATTTCAACGCTAAATGTTTTTTTCGTAAAAGCTGTTTTCATAACAACAGGCTTTTTATTGTCCGCATATTTATATATATTATCCGTCAGATTGGAAAATATTCTGGTCAAAAATGCCATATTAACAGCAACCTTTACCTGCTTAAAGCTTATTCCTTCTGCATCAACCTCATAATTGCTTTTCATAAGCTGAGCACACACATCTGAGAGGTAATCTCCAAATATATACTCAACATCCATTGATGCATCCAATTCAATAGGTCTTTGTGAACCGGCAATTGAAAAATCCAGCAGATTGTCTACCTGAGTCCTGATATCCAACACCTTTTCACTTATAAAATTAAGATTTTTCATATTCTCGGCATATGCTTCATTCTCCAGTTTCATTACATCAACATATGTCATAACACCGGTCAACGGCGTACGCAGGTCATGAGCCATATTACGCATCAGTTCATCCTTTTCCTGTCGCGCTTTTTTCTCCTGTTCCTGTGATGCTTCAAGCTCTGTTTGATAGCCCGCTATAATTTTTCTGATGCGTAGATACACAAATACAATTCCCATCATAAGAGAAAATCCCACATCAAAAATCATTAAAGCTATATAATATTTTATCGTAAATCCTGTATATATAAATACTTCCGCCTTAATATCGGAGAACTGGACAGGCAGCTCATAGCTTCCTGTAAATCGGTAATCATACATATTTTTAGCCGGAGATATAAGCTTATCTACATTTGATTTATTGTATATTACCTTCCCCTCTTCCTTAACACTATAAAACGAAATATCATGATCCGACATCCATTCATCATATTGCTCGACATCTGTAGTACTTATATTATTATCAGACACATATTGTTGAAACTCATCTATATATGGCTTTTCATTATCGTATATTAAATGAGATGTACCTTCAATATAATTGTTCAGCAAATCAATTCCCAGATAATATAATAGTCCAAAAACAACGCATGTGCCTATAATCGCAATTGCAAATGTCAAAGACAGCTTTTTCTTTACCCTCTTTAAATCATCTCTCAAAACGGTATCCTCTTCCCCATTCTGTGTGTATGCATGCATCACCACACGCTTTTATAAGCTTATTCCTTAGATTTTTAATATGTACCATAACAGTATTCTTTGCATTATATGTAAAAACCTCATCCCACACCATCTCGTATATCATCTCAATCGTATATATCCTGTCAGGATTTTTCATCAGCAATTTTAATATCTCATATTCTTTTCCTGTTAATTTTATCTCATTATCATTAAACTCAACCTTGTTTCGATTCGTAAACAGTTTAAGTCCATCTGTCTCTATAGAATCATCCTTGTTTGTGCGATTTGCATTTCCACTGTCATATACCCGATATCGTCTGATAAGAGCTTTAACCTTTGAAATAAGCTCCATGTTCGAAAATGGCTTAGTCATGTAATCGTCACCGCCCACTTCAAGCCCTTCCAGCTTATCCAGCTCTTCCGATTTTGCTGATAAAAACAATATCGGAACACTGTGTCTTTCACGCATTCTCCTGCAGGTTTCAATGCCATCTAACTGTGGCATCATTATATCCATTATTACAAGGCTGAACGATTCATCTATTTTTTCCAAAGCCTCCATACCGTTTTGTGCAATTACCACACTATAATGCTGCAATTCGAGAAGCTTTTTTATGCCACTGTATACTGTTTTATCATCCTCAACAACAAGAATTTTGTCCATTATATGCTCCTATCATATTATACATGTTTATTACATCAAAAAGATTATACCACATAACCACTCCTAGTACATCGTTTCGTAAATAACTATACCAATCACGCAGGATGCAGATTCGAGTGTGCAGGTATAAAAATGTAGGCGTAGCGGGCTACGCCGAGGCTTTTATGCCTGTGCAATCGGATTTGCAGACAAGTTAGTGGTATAGTTATTTCGAAAACGATGTACTAGTTACTCCTTAATGTGCGCAAACTCTTATTAGCATAAATGAAACTTCCAATCATAGTTATTAAAATAACGCTAATTTCCAAAAAACCGATTCTATACACAAATTGCCAGATATTCATTTCAAAGTTCCATATATCAAGTGAAAAGCTTTTTTGAAAATTTGAAATCTCACAAAATTCAACAAAGTATTTAAAAATATTGACAGAAAATCTATTAAGCAGTCCCAATGTTAATATTCCTGCACCCACAAGTGCCGGAACAGTTATCATCAAAACCTCGTATAACAGAATTTGAATTGTCCTAAATTTCCTCTGTCCAAGTGTATTGTATATTGCAATCATCTTTGAGTGTCCTTTAAGCCATAAAACGGTCAGTAACGACATAACCACAACACATACAATATACATAACGCTCAACGTCACACTTGTCATACTTTTTAACATTGATATTACATCTGTCATTTGCAGTTCCTCATTCAAAACCTGATTGACAACTGCCGAATTCGGAACATTTTGAAACATTTTACTCATATCATCATATAAAAGTGATGTACTTTTATAATCTGTGCTGAAAAAATTTATCCCATAACAGCTTGCTTCATTGTTTAATTCTACATATGAATTATAATCTGTGAATATTATACTGTCAGCCACTTCTTTATAGTAGCCATCGCTCACCTGTGTCTTTGGCGTATTTATTACAGTATAAATTCCAATCACCTTAATACTTATTGTATTATTTTCATACTGTATAGATACATTACTACCAATTGACAGGTTATTTTCAGAAGCGAGCTTATCGGATATCATTGCCCCTTTATCACCTGACATCGGATATTTTCCTTTTGAAATCTTAAAGATACCGCTACTGAAATATTCATTGTAAGAAGTATTTATGTTTCCACTGACATATATTTTATTTTTCTCAAAATCACTTTGTTTTTCTGTATATGGTACATTTTCAAAATCTACCGCTTCACATATAATATCACTTGTAAATGCATTATTATATCCTACAACATTTTTATTATTATCTGCATATTCTAAAATATCTTTCCAATCATCTAAAGTAGAAAAATCGTCTAATTCAACAAGAACACAACATCCCGCCATATCTGCAAAAGATTTGTAAAAACTCTCTATTGCCGAATCTAAAAATGTTGCAATTCCGCAAAACAGTGTCAGTACAAATATGCAAATAGCAATTAGTATATTCCACCCCGGTCTTCCTAATAATTCTTTGCATGCCTGCCACCATTTATTCCTCATCGTCATCTCCCATTTCATAGCAAATATCACATTTTTTCTTTACATAATCCGAGTGGGTTACTACTATAACACATCTGTCCTGTTCATGAGCTATCTGCTGCAACAATTCGACAATTTTTCTTCGATTTTCTTTATCCAGATTTCCTGTAGGCTCATCTGCCAGAATATATTTTGCATCTGTTATCAACGCCCTCGCTATTGCAACTCTTTGTTGCTGTCCACCTGACAATTCCGTAACCTTTCGGGTTATCTGACTATCATCAAGTCCAACCATTACAAGGCTGTCTCTACACATTTTAATTAATTCTTTTTTGGGTACATCAGATAAGCTTATCTGTGCTGCAACCATTACATTTTCAAGGGAAGTCATATAATCAAATAACTGATAATCCTGAAAAACCAATGATATACTATTTTGGCGCAGTTTTCTTCCACCAATATTTTGTATATTTTCTCCATCCAGCAAAATCTCCCCCTCATCCGGTTTTTCTAAACCGGCAAGTAACGATAAGCACGTTGTCTTTCCTGAACCTGACGGACCAAATATTCCATACATTTCTCCTATTTCAAATCTGTATGTAACTTTATCCAGCACATGCACAATCTCCTTCTTAGATTTATATGCATACGATACATTAATCATTTCCAACATATTTACCACTATCCCTTCGAATTTAACAGTTTCTTTGCATTTTCTTCAACAGTTGTTACAACAGGCAGTACCATAAATGCAATCCAATTAACCAACGAAATTATTAATAGAATTATAATGTTTTTCAAAGTAAAAAAAGCACTCATTTCTATACGTACCTCAAAGCCTTGAAATATTCCGGGTGTATCATATCCACCTATGGCTCTGTCTGTACTATTAATTATGACATTCTTACCTATACCGCTTATAATGCTACATATGAAATTGCCAAGCACACAGTATAATAGCACACCCAAAAGCAAACCACTAATTGCATATATCATTCCTATAAATGCAAATCTACCTATACACCATTTTCTTGATCTTCCAAGTACCATAAAAAGTCCTGTATCTTTTTGGTATTGGATAGTATAAAACGAGAAAATGATTAACAAAACAATTCCCCCCATTATAATTATCATCCAGCAAATTATTTTTGATGTTTTTCCCATCAATCCTACGACTTTACATTCTGAATCGAGATAATTAGAAGTATTATCATATATTTCCACATTATCTCCATACATTTTCTTTAACTGGGTTTTTACCGCATCTATATGCTCTATCTTATCAATATACACTTCACTTCCCGTTGACGCGGTATACTCTAACCCTAGTAACTCTACAATATAATCATAATCTACATATATAGAATTATATGGACTATGTATGTATACCGAGGTTCCCTCTTCATTTGAGTCATATATTTCGAAGTCACTGTCCACTTTATAAATTCCGCATATTTGTAAAGACGTTACCTCTGGTTGGTCTCCTATAGTATATTTAACTTCATCCCCCACCTTAAGGTTATTTTTTTTCGCATATCGCTGTTCTACAATAATTCCTTTATTTTTATAGGTTGGAAATTCCCCTTCAATAAGAGAAACATTCTTTTCCCATGAAAACAAGCTATATTTTTGCACATCCATATTTGCAACAATTACCATTTTATCAGCCCGATTGCTTACATCTTTATTCTCCGGATCTATTCCTTTATGTTCCTTTACATTCTCTGTATCCACCGGATCTGCAATCAGCTCTCTCCAAGCCCCAAGTCCTGTTACATATTTTACTTTTCTGATTTCATCATAATCACTCTTTGTAAAGCCTCCGTTATCATCCTCAATTACTAAGGCGGCCCCATTATATAAATATGCATCTCTCTCAGATTTTTCTGAGGCATTGCTTAATAGCAGGCCAATAATTTCACCCAGGATTATTGTCGCGATAATCAGTATGATAATCAAAGATTTTATTTTATTTCTTTTTATATATATAATAGCTGTTTCTATCATATCCCATCTCCTCAATTATTTTACTATTGCCGTTTCAGATATCTTTTTAAGTTTTTGGATTTCAACATCGGCATCAAAGAAAAGATATTTACCATTCATATACACTAGATTTGCAACTGCTTTATCATCCTGATACAAGGTAATATAACCATCATCGTTCCATTTCCAGATTCCCGTTTCAACCTTATCAGTATTCTCTATCTCCATTTCATATTCACCCTGTTTTTCATCGTTATCATGTATAATGGCTAATTTATTGGTACTCTTAACATTTTGATACTCTGAAAAATCAAAAGTTCCATAATAGAGTTCCACTGTCAGATGATTTTTTTGTTGTAATATGTTATATGTAATTAATACACTGATTACACCGACACAAACGACAATCGCTGCATAGATAATAATCTGTTTTCTATTTTTTTCCACTACATACTTCCCCCTTCTTTATTGTTTAATCAATGTCGGCTTTATTATAACCGTTTGATACTTCTTTTACATCCACATTTTCATTTATCCACTTACATTCTCCAAACAATGCAGTGCT
>OHRL01001789.1_pt1 | contig 10466 bp, 12 predicted proteins | sample 1578331 | NCBI WGS metagenome assembly OHRL01 (sample SAMEA3879608, study PRJEB24766) | human gut metagenome | biome: human-associated habitat; feature: feces | place: USA | collected 1985/1987
CAATAATAAAAATCAAAAATACAAATGTTCCCATAAGTTTTTCCTCTCTTTCCGTTTTTTTGATACTATTACTTTATCATTTATCATTTTGATGGAATAGTATGGTTTTTTACCTAATAAGTTAGATATTTTGACCATATTATTTACATCACAATCGGCAGTGTGCTGTTTATTTTGTTTCATAACAAAAAAGCATATGAAGTTTTACATTTTTCGCTTCATATGCTTTTCTATTTATGACACATATTGTTTTATCTGCGTTTTATTTCACAGAAACTCTGCAAATTCCAAGTCCGGCCACAGACTCTCCTGTATTTTTAATCATCAGTTCCTTGCTCCAATCCTCACAGATAAACAGTTCTCCTGTTTTCACCTGCATATCCTCAATCTTTACAGTTCCTGCTGGCACATAAACAACCAGTAAATTTTCTCCTTTCTCCGGCTTCAGTATAAAATCTTCGTCTAGGTTTATCTGTGCTGCTTCCATTTTCCCATCCGCACCATTTTTCAACATCAGATTAAAATCTACCACCTGTCCGAAACTAACCGTTGGAATCCCTCCATCAAAGCAATCTACTTGAAAAGGCTCTAGCGAAACTTTTTTTTCTTCTCCATGAACCATATCCAGATGCCCCTGAAAAATAGAAAGATACCTTTTTACTCCAGGAAGACTGGTAAAGTCTGACTGCTCTACCTCTACCGTTGCGCTGCTGATTCTGCACTGGAAATTGCCTTCTTTGTACACAGCATCTTCTGGATAAATATACAGCTCTGTGGTACTTCCCCCAGACCAGAGAGAAGTATTAAATTCCTCCTGTCTTTTTACAACATATGTTTCACTCATTTCTTCTAATCGCTCCTTAATAAACATTTTCTTTATAGTAGCAAAAATCTGTCATCTAGTCCAGTGCATCTTATTTTCTTTTATTATTTCTAAAAATATCAATCCTAGAGAAAGTACAGACATGCTTGCTCTCACTTAGTTTGAAAACCAAGATGCAAATCACTAAAAAAACTGCCAAAGAGAATTTTTCTGGTATCCTCTTTGACAGTTGATTTGTCTGCTATCTTGTATAATCATAAATAAAAAAGTTCATCTTAGCTGTTTGACCTTTAATATCAAACTTATGTTCTTTCTCCTTTCGTCTTACCATACCTTGATGTTCGTAAAAGCCATAATTACAACTTGTATCTGTAAACAAATAAAATTTATCCAATTGCTCTTGTTTCATATAGTCAAGAGCCGATTGAAACAATTGTTTTCCTATACCTTTACCACGGCAAGAGGAATCCACAGCAAATAAAGCAAGTTCTGCAGGATATTCTATACCGCATTCTTGTAATAACTCTTTATCAATACCACTTACATTTTTAAAAATTTCAAATACACCCCGACCTTCTTTTGAAAGAAATAAAGCAGTAAGAGCCTTTATTTGTTGCATTCTTAGTCCTAAAGGGCATTTATGTTTTGCTTTGTTATTTACAAGTATAATCCCTACTGGTATCCCTTCGCTTAAAGCTACACAAGAAAATGTATAATTTGTCAAACAACTGCTTAAAAATACTCTGGCAAGCTTTTGTGCAGTCTCAGGACTGCACAAATCGTCATAATGCCATGTTTTTCTAATAATTTTCTCTAAAGCCCCAAAATCTTCTTTTTGATATTCTCTAAATGTAATTTGCATAATTTGATACCTCCTTGACTTTTCCCTATTTACTGCATATCTTATGCTATACAGTTACTGTAATGTCAATAGATGATTTTCAAAAAAAATTATGCAAAAATATATTTCCAAAAATCCTCTGGACGTTCAAAATCTGAAAGATAAAAATCGCAAAACTTCCTTATTTCCTCTTGTTGCGTTTCACTGGCATCATATACCGCAACCACTTGGAAACCATCTCTTTTTGCCGTCTGAACTGCATACAGTGCATCCTCAAATACCAAGGATGTACTGTAGTCAGCATCAAAATATTCCATTGCTTTACGATAAATCATTGGTTCATCTTTTCCTGAACCCACTTCTATAGACGTGAAAACCTCATCAAAATACTGTTCCATTTTGCATCGCTTAAGCGCTGCTATTACCTGCGCTCGATCAATTGCTGTAGCAATACACATAGAAATATTTAATTGTTTCATTTTATCTAAAAATTCACACACACCAGGTTTTGGCAAAACTTCATAAACATTAAAATGCTCAATGGTCTTATTAATTCCATTTACAATTTCATCTGCTGAAAGAGCAACATCATATTCCTTTTGAAAATAGTATGCAGCTTGATAAAGACTTAATGTCTTAACATCTTCACGAAGAGACGCTTTAGGTTCTTTTCCTAAAGAACGAAGATAGATTTCTCCCACATTGGCCCATATATGCATAGAATCAAATAACGTTCCATCAAAATCAAAAATAGCACATTTTATTTTCATGAATTCACCATTTTTTCTGATAATTCGCGAAGCAGACAACACTCCCTTTCAATATCATCTGCCGCAAAAATAGCACTTACTAAAGCAACACCATCAACTCCCGTACCTGCAAGTTGTTCTATATTGCTTTTTTTAATTCCCCCAATGGCAACCACCGGAACCTTGACAGCTGCACAAATATCACGAAGCCTTTCTTTTGGGAGGACACCTGTACATTCCTTTGTGGATGTATGGAACATTGCGCCTACTCCCAGACAATCTGCTCCATTTTCAACTGCTCTTATAGCTTCTTCAACAGAATGAACAGATACACCAATTATCATCTGATCACCAACTTTTTTGCGCACTTGTGACACTTCCATATCTTCCTGTCCTACATGAACTCCATCTGCTTTGCATTGAATAGCTACGTCTACATTATCATTAATAAAAAAAGGAACTTGATATTTTTTACATAACGCAGAGATTTCTAATGCCTCTGCCAAAAATTCTTCCTCATCTAATTCTTTTTCTCGAAGTTGTACACAAGTTGCACCGCCTTTCAAGGCTGATTCCACCTGTTCGTATAAACTTTGTTTTCCTACCCAAGCTCTGTCTGTAACAGCATAAAGCCGCATTACTCTACTATCGCACTTCATATTTCGCACCTTTCTCCAACATTTCTGTGGTCATATTATAAATTGCATCAATAATATACGTTCTATAAGTAGCATTTCCGTCTAATTCTGACAATCTTGCATAAGCAATCTCACCTGCATAACCCATTGCTGAAACTGCGGCAACTACTGCTATGAAAAGATTTTCTGGATTTGCACTTATATAAGCAGCAATCATTGCAGAAAGCTGACATCCTGTTCCAGTAATGGAAGACATCATAGGATGCCCATTTCGGATACAATAAGCTTTTTGACCATCTGCTACAATATCGACAGCACCAGTAAGGACAACAATGGCCCCTGTTTCTTTTGCAAACACTTTCGCAAATGCAACAATTTCATCCATATTTTCTTCTGTAATACAATCTGCTGCATCCACGCCTTTTTCTGTGCCAATACCAAGGGCCAGTTTTTTTATTTCAGAAACATTCCCACGGATAACCGTAAATTGAATCTCTTGAAGAAATTGCATTGCTGTATCCCTTCCCAGCTTGGATATCCCTACACCTACCGGATCTAATACAATCGGATGATGCAATTCATTTGCTTTTTTACCTGCAATCAACATAGACTCAATCTTAGGTTTACTAATGGTACCCATATTGATATTCAGCCCTGCACAAATAGCAGTAATATCTGCTACCTCATCTTTTTCATCTGCCATAATGGGAGATGCACCACAGGCAAGGACAACATTTGCACAGTCGTTGGCCGTTACATAATTTGTAATATTATGAATCAATGGACACTTCTTCCGTACATTTTCAAGCACATTCTGAAACATGTTTCTTCCTCTTTCTTACATTACCGATTTAAAGATTCCTGCATGTTATGAAGGACGTTGGCTTTTTTCAAACTGTAGATTAAAAGTGCTGAAATAATGGCGCCTGCTGCGGTAGAAATAAAGAATGGAATGATATATGCATAAAATGCAACATCTGCTGCACCAATTCCCATGAATAAAATTGCAATGGGATATGCACATAACCCACCAAGAATTGCTGTGCCAAACACTTCTCCAATTAATGTACCTAAAATGTTTTTTGTTCTTCTGTACACAAGTCCACATACAAGTGCTCCAAACATACTTCCCGGAAATGCCATCAAACTGCCAAGACTAAGCATATTTCGAATCAAGGATGCAGCAAATGCTACTCCAACTCCATATCCCGGTCCCAGAAGAACTGCACATAGTATGTTTACCATATGCTGAACAGGAGAACATTTGCTTCCAAAGACAGGAAAAGAAAAAAGACTGCCAACAACCGCAACTGCACAAAACACACCAGCAATTGCTAATTTTTTTGTGTTTGTTTTTATCATATTATTTGCTCCTTTGAGTTTATTAGGAAACGACTGTACATAGCAGCGCTTCCCTAAATAGATACAATTATCCCTATATTATTTATATGGATAATCTCATGGAAGTTCGGTCGATGCTTACTGGCATCCTCTCACGCCGGAACACGGCTTCCCATCGCTACTATACACAACTCAGGGCGCTCCCCCTCAGCCTGCCACATTTTGTGGATTTTGTTCGTTTCCTCCTTTCTCAAAGTGAAAAAAACAGGAGACACCTTCTCCGGTACCTCCTGTAAAAAATCGCTGCATATGACTTCCTACGGCGGCATTATCCGCATCAGGTTATAGGGTCGAAGTTGGATTACTTCCTCTCAGCCTGCGATTACAAGCTCCCCTGTGTTCATTCCATTAATTATCATACACCCATTCTTTTAAAAACTCAAGAATTTTTCTTAAAATATCCTTTGTACTTCATCCCGTGTTTCTTGTTTGCATTATAACTCCTACCTATGGTAAAATTATTTATACAAAGTTCATGTAAAATAATAGAAAGGAGTCCCTATGAGTTTACAATCCTATTATCTTGAAGAAGGTTTTCCATTTCATAACAGAAAGTTAGAAAACCTGAAAAAATTTTTGTCTGAAAATGCTCTGACTTATGACCAACAGATTCAATATTCTGTACTTTTATGCAATGATGAAGGGGCTATTGTGGGTTGTGGTTCTAGACATGAAAATATTTTGAAATGCATTGCCATAGATAAAAATCTCCAGGGGGAAGGTCTCCTTCAACGTATTATGACCCAGCTGATTACCAATGCTTTTCACCAGGGTATTACTCATTTATTTTTATTTACAAAGCCTGAATACAAAGGAATTTTTTCGGATATGGGCTTTTATCCCATCGCCCAAACAGATGACATGCTGCTTATGGAAAATCGGCGAAATGGTATTAAGCAGTATTTAAAGAAAGAAGCAGAACCTTTTGAAAACATTCCGGCCACTGTAGTGGGTTCTATTGTCATGAATGCCAACCCTTTTACCAATGGACACCGATACCTAGTAGAAACAGCTTCCAGACAGTGCGATCAACTCCATGTTTTCGTGTTATCTGCGGATGCCTCTGAATTTCCAGCAGATGTGCGTCTAGATCTGGTAACAAAAGGATGTGAAGATTTGTATAATGTTTATGTTCACGGCAGTTCAGACTACCTGATTTCCCATGCTACCTTTCCTGATTATTTTCTCAAAGATAAAGCCTCTGGCTCTGAAAAAGCTGTGGAACTAGATTTGAAAATCTTCGGAAAATATTATCAAAAAACCTTTGGTATTACTCACCGTTTTGTGGGAGAAGAACCATTCTCAAAAATCACTGCCTTATATAATCAGGAAATGAAAAAAATTCTGCCAGACTATGGCATACAGGTCATAGAACTGCCAAGATACCGCCTGGATGACACGATTATCAGTGCTACTTTAGTACGTAAGAAATTCCTGGAAGGAGATTTCGAGGGCATCAAAAATTTCGTTCCTTACACCACCTACGAATACCTCCTTTCCCAAAAAGGTCAGGCGCTTCGAAAAAAACTCTTAGAAAAAGGAGCTGCTTTGTAATGCACACATGTTGGACACAAGGTCCTTCTATAGGGCTTGCTGAAATTTTAGATGCCAGAGAACAACGGGTTAGGATCCAACAGGAGCTTTTAAAGGAGCATCCAAGCTGTGTTGTGAGTTTTACTTTAAATATTGCCGGCCCAATTAAAGTAACCCCCTTTACTCAGTGGCTGTATGCCCTAGGTAATCGTCTGATTCACCATGGTGTTCTGGAACAAAAAGGACAGATTTTAAAAAAAATAGAAGAAAAAAAAGACACTGGTTGGGAAGGATTTTTTGCCCTTTCTTTAAAGCCTGATACTATAAAATCTTATCTTCTCTTTCAGGAAGAAAATCATCCTCTTGGACGCCTCTTTGACTTTGATGTCCTCCGTCCGGATGGCTCCAAAGTTTCCCGACAGGAACTTGGATTTCCTGAACGTACCTGCCTGATTTGCGGCAAGCCTGCTTTTTTATGTGGACGTTCCAGAACTCACAGTGCTTGGGAATTACAGAAAAAAACGCAAGAAATGATGAGCCATTTTTACCATTCCCGCATGTCTGTGCATATTGGTACCTTGATGCAAAAGGCACTGCTCTATGAGGTAAACACTAGTTTAAAACCAGGACTTGTGGACCGTGTACACAATGGTGCACACCAGGATATGTGCATTGATACTTTTGTTACCAGTGCCTATGCTCTGACACCTTATTTTATAAATTGTGCCCTTGCAGGACTGTCTTTTGACAGCTCTCAAGAAGAGCTTCCCACCTTATTTCAACAATTGCGCATTCTTGGAAAACAGGCAGAAGAAACAATGCTGGAAGCTACCAAGGGCATTAATACCCACAAAGGGATTATCTTTTCCGGAGGAATTTTCTGTGCTGCTGTAGGCTATGCAAACTCTGCTTTTCAAACAGATTTAAAAGCACCGAATTTGCCGGAAGTTTTGTCTAGTATCTGCCAGTCCATGGTTTCTGAGCTTTTAGAAGATTATAAGGATATCACACACTCTACTGCCAGAACTCATGGTGAAAAGCTCTATGCTAGCTATGGTATTACCGGTATCAGAGGGGAGGCTTATAAGGGTTTTCCCCATGTACTATTTTCCGGATATCCACAATTTCAAAAGGCATACAAAACTACTGGCTCCCTTACAAAAGCCGGACTTATTGCACTCCTTTATTATATAGGAAATACAGAAGACACAAACCTTATTATTCGCTCAGATTATAAAACTGCAGCTAGGATTCAAAAGTCCCTCTCTGCCTTTCTAAATCGCAGCGATTATGAAGAACAGCTACAGATTCTCCCTGCTTTAGATGAGTATTTTGTTTCTAACAATATCAGTCCTGGCGGCAGTGCTGATATGCTGGCTCTCACTTATTTTCTTTCTTTTTTGTCCCAAAAAGATTGCTGGTTTGAAAGTTAAATCTAATAATATAAGATACTAAAAATGCTAAATTTTCATTTGACAAAACGTATTACAACTGGTATAATGCCCCATTACTACAGAAAACACAACAGGAAGGATGGTTTTATGACATTTTATCAGGAATTACAATTAAATCAAATTGGTTCCAAAGCTGTAATTCGGGGTGCAGAAACAAAAAAAGAAAAAATCCGGCATACCTGCATTTATTTTGTTAAAATTGCAATCACAATGCTCTTCTGCATGGGATTTGTAATGGGATTCAGTGCAATCTTCGGTGATGATAACAGTATTGCCGGTGTGGTCTTACTCTTATTTCTTATGGTATTTAAAAACGCTGATTTTGGAATTGGTATGAAGGATTCCTTAGGTGTTATGGGAATTATCTTTGCGGTCTTAATTGTTATGCCAAGACTTGCCAACTCCTTTGACCCCATAACAGGAATGTTCATCAATATGGGCTGCATTTTTCTTCTTGCCTTTTTAAGCTGTCATAATCTTCTCATGTTTAACCAGTCCACTGTTGTCCTTGGATATCTTCTTCTCTACGGGTATGACGCTTCTGGTAAAACCTTTGCCCTTCGCAGTATAGGGCTTCTTCTGGGAGCAGCAGCTACGATACTTGTATTTTACAGAGGGCACAAAAAACGTACTTACAAGCGCAATATAAAAGATTTATTTTCTGAGTTTAACATTCATTCTTCCAGAACCCAGTGGCAAATTGCCTTAGCCTTGGGAGTTTCTTCTATTATGTGTGTAGTAGAGCTTCTGGATTTGCCTCGCTCTATGTGGGCTGGAATTGCAGCCATGTCTGTTATGCTTCCTTTTGAAAAAGATTCCAAAGTCCGAACCAAAGGAAGAATTCCAGGAAATATTATCGGTGGTATTGTATTCTTAATCCTGTATATCATATTGCCCCCATCATTCCTTTCTTATGCTGGAATCATCGGTGGTATTGGTGTTGGATTATCTGCAACCTATGGATGGCAGTCTTTATTTAATTCCTTTGGTGCTATGGCAGTAGCAACCAGTCTCATTGGTCTGGAAGGTGCGATTTTCTTCCGTATTTTCCATAATATCTGTGGCAGCCTATACGGACAGGTGTTTTATAAACTCTTTAGCAAATCTTTGCGACGATTTTCTTCAGACAAAGATGGATTGACTGTTGTATAATAACAAGGGGATGTTGCATGAATGAATTTCCAAATACAATTTCATGTAACATCCCATGTGTATTTTATCCTATCTTTCCAACTGTTCCATCACTCCCTCAACATTCAGGCACATATCATAAAGATTTTGATATATAGCTTTAAACTGGAGATATTTCTCCATAAGCTCAATCATCCTTTCCGGTTCATCGCAACTAATAAAAGTAAGCCATGCATCTAACTCATCTTGCCGTTCTTCCCTCCAGGATTCAAAAACCTCCTGTAGTTCTGGTCTTACTTCAATGTACTCTAAAATTTCCTTCCTGGTTCGAATCATAGGAAAATATTCTTTTAATTTGTTTGTCATAGGCAGACTCCTCCTGTTTTTTATATAAAAAATGGGTATGTGCTTCAGAAATGGAAGCATAGAAATAAAAATGAGGCACAGCCTACCACTTTCATGATAGGCTTATGCCTCATCTTCTTGCAGGTGTGAAACCACCTTCAAATTTTATCGTTTATTTAAAATATTCCACACCAGATTCGAAAATCTTAATATCCTGCTCTCCGTAAATATTCATGGCAACGCCATCTCCACGTCTCTCAGAGTGTGCCATCTTTCCAAGTACACGTCCATCCGGGCTTGTGATACCTTCGATTGCACAGTAGGAACCGTTGACATTCCATTCTTCATCCATGGTAATGTTTCCGTTTAAGTCGCAGTACTGTGTCGCAACCTGGCCGTTTTCAAACAGTTTCTTTAACCATTCTTCGTTAGCGACAAATCTACCTTCACCATGAGAAGCCGGGTTTGTATAAACTTTTCCAAGCTCTGCTTTCTGCAGCCATGGGGATTTATTTGTTACTACTTTTGTATAAACCATCTTGGAAATATGACGTCCAATTGTATTGAATGTCAGTGTAGGAGACTGTTCTGTCTGACCTACGATTTCACCGTATGGAACTAATCCAAGTTTAATCAGAGCCTGGAAACCATTACAGATACCAAGCGCAAGACCATCTCTTTCATTTAAGAGGCGCATAACTGCTTCTTTAATCTTTGCATTCTGGAAAGCAGTTGCAAAGAATTTTGCGGAACCATCCGGTTCATCACCGGCGGAGAATCCGCCTGGGAACATGATGATCTGTGCCTGATCGATTGCTTTCTCAAAGAGCTCTACAGAGTCATGGATATCTTCAGCAGTCAGGTTCTTGAATACTTTTACATCCACCTCTGCACCAGCACGCTCAAATGCACGTGTACTGGGAATACCGGGATGAATACAGTTGGTTTTGCCACTTTGTTTTTGCATACATAAATGCTGTCTGCACGATAAAGCTTCTCATCTCTGTCAGCTGCCTCTTTGTCATTCTCAGAAGAAACTGTCTTAAATACTTTTTCCAGAGTACCTTTCCATGCGTTTTCAGCTTCGTCTACAGTGATCACTGTATTTCCATAGGAGAAGTTACCGTCAGCAGTTACTTCACCGATCACTGTATAAGTGATGGAAAGCTCACCAACTTTACCATCCGGAACTTCCAGGATAATATCACCAAATCCAGGTGCAAAGAAATCTCTCGGATCAAGGTTATGCTCGATTTTCACGCCCATGCCATTACCAAATGCCATCTTTGCAACTGCAGCTGCAATACCATGGCGGTCAAGTGCATAAGCAGAAACAACTTTGCCGTCCTGCATATCTTTATGAAGTTTTTCATACTGATCCATGATTCCTGCATAATCCGGCAGATCATACTGATCCTTCGGTGCGCGAAGCCATACCAGCTTGTTTCCTGCTTTCTTTAATTCCGGTGTGATCACATCCTGGATCTTCGCAACGTCAACAGCGAAAGATACCAGTGTCGGAGGTACATCAATATCATTAAATGTACCGGA
>OHRL01001806.1_pt1 | contig 10379 bp, 10 predicted proteins | sample 1578331 | NCBI WGS metagenome assembly OHRL01 (sample SAMEA3879608, study PRJEB24766) | human gut metagenome | biome: human-associated habitat; feature: feces | place: USA | collected 1985/1987
CACCCGCTCGCAAAATACGAAATTTATCTCACTTTCTCGAAGTCTTTCAGCGTGTAGAAATTTGTAATTGGACTTTTTCTACACGCTGAGACGGCAGTTCGCTAATGAACTGCCGTCTTAATTTTTATTGTAATTATAAAAGGCTTGCAACAAGGTCGCCCATTTGAGAGGTATTAACTGCCTCAAAGCCGTCCTCATAAATATCAGGTGTTCTTGCCTTGGTAAGTGCAATGTCAACCGCATTTTCGATAGCGTCGGCAGCCTCTGCCTCGTCAAAGGTGTAGCGAAGCATCATTGCGCCCGAAAGAATAGTTGCAAGAGGGTTAGCCTTGCCCTGACCTGCAATATCCGGAGCAGAGCCGTGGATAGGCTCATAAAGGCCGAATGTACCCTGGGCAAGTGAAGCGGAAGCAAGCATACCGATTGAGCCTGAAATCATTGAAGCCTCATCTGAAAGAATATCGCCGAAAATATTGGAAGTTACAATTGTGTCGAATTGGTTAGGGTTACGAACAAGCTGCATTGCGCAGTTATCAACATACATATAAGAAACCTCAACCTCAGGATAATCCTTAGCGGTTTCCTCCATAACCTTTCTCCAAAGCCTTGAGGAGTCGAGAACGTTTGCCTTATCAACGCAGGTAAGCTTTTTGCCACGTTTCATTGCATATTCAAAGCCTGCCTTAACAATTCTCTTAATCTCCGGATACGTATAACGCTCTGTATCATAAGCGCCTACAACGCCGTTTTCCTCATAAGTTCCACGGTCGCCGAAATAGATACCGCCCGTAAGCTCACGAACGATAAGAATATCAAGACCCTCACCGATAATTTCTTCCTTAATAGGAGAAGCAGACTTAAGGGGAGCAAAAATCTTAGCAGGGCGAAGATTTGCAAAAAGTCCTAAATCCTCACGAATTGCAAGAAGTCCCTTTTCAGGACGATTGTTGCCTGGCTGACTGTCCCACTTAGGGCCACCTACTGCGCCGAGAAGTACAGCGTCTGAAGCTTTACAAGCTTTTGCTGTTTTTTCAGGATAAGGAACGCCTGCCTCGTCAATAGCGCAACCACCCAAAAGTTCATAATCGTAATCAAAGGCAAAACCAAATTTTTCGCCTGCTTTATCAAGCACCTTAATACATTCATTTACTATTTCAGGGCCGATTCCGTCACCCTTTAAAACTGTAATTTTATAATTTTTCATATTTTAACCTTTCTGTATATCGGCAAGCGCCGAAAAATTTGCCTCTTTTATTTAACTGTAATCCCGACTATGCCGAAAGCCAAAACCTAAATAATTAATGTCAGGCACGCTTATGATAGCTTATTCACAATATTGCGAAGAAGTTAGCATTTATCAAAGATTCCCGGCATTGTGTCATCACGCATTGTGTCCTTTTGGTCACGGTTAATAGCACAAATAATACCCTTCATTGAAGCATAGCCGATATTGTGGCTTACGCCGATACCGAATATATCTTTTCCGTTAGGATTCTTAATGTGAATATAGCTAATAGCCTTTGAGTCACTGCCGACTGAAATTGCATGCTCGTTGTAATCGACAAACTCATAACTTGAAAGTCCCGCTTTATTCATAGCCTCACAGAATGCGCCGATAGGGCCTGAGCCGTCGCCTGAAATTTTAACAGGCTCATTATCCTTATACTTAAGTTCACCGGTGAAATGAACAGTTGTAAGATAATCCTTTTCGTTCTTTTCTTCGGTAATTTTATAATTAAGAAGCTTGTAAGGACCGCAAACATTTCTGTATTCCTTTTGGAAGATATCAAATACTTCGTCAGGCTGAATTTCTTTGCCGCTTTCATCGCAAGCCTTTTGAACTACTGCGCTAAACTCACTTTGCATAGCCTTAGGCATCTTAATTCCGTAATCGTTAGCAAGAATAAATGCCATACCGCCCTTGCCGCTTTGCGAATTGATACGAATAATCGGCTCATATTCACGTCCTACGTCGGCAGGGTCAATAGGAAGATACGGGATATCCCAATAATCTCCGCCGTGTTCATCCATATACATTTTGCCTTTATTGATAGCGTCCTGATGAGAGCCTGAAAAAGCAGTAAATACAAGCTCGCCTGCATAAGGATGACGAGGCGGCACTACCATCTTTGTTGCTCTTTCATAAACGCCTTTAATCTTGTTTATATCGTGGAAATCAAGCTCAGGGTCAACACCCTGGGTCCACATATTAAGTGCCAAGGTAACAATATCAACATTACCCGTTCTTTCTCCGTTGCCAAAAAGTGTGCCTTCAATTCTGTCAGCACCTGCAAGAAGCCCAAGTTCTGCTGCGGCAACACCTGTACCTCTGTCGTTATGAGGATGAAGCGAAATAATAGCTGCGTCACGATTTGGAAGATGGCGGCAGAAATATTCAATTTGGTCAGCATAACCGTTAGGAGTTGAGCCCTCAACAGTTGACGGAAGATTAAGGATGATAGGATTTTCCTTAGTAATATGAAGTTCCTCCATAACCTGACGGCAAATTTCAACAGCGTTGTCCATCTCTGTACCGGAAAAGCTTTCAGGACTGTACTCAAAACGGATATTCATATCCGGATTCTTTTTCTTTTCTTCCTCGGTAAGCTCATAAATAAGCTTTGCACCGTCGATAGCAATATCAATAACGCCTTGCATATCTGTTTTAAATACAACCTTACGCTGAAGAGTAGATGTTGAATTATAAAAATGAACAATAACGTTTTTAGCACCGTCAATAGCCTCAAAGGTCTTTCTTATAAGGTGCTCTCTTGCCTGAACAAGTACCTGAATGGTAACGTCGTCAGGAATATAATTTCCCTCAATAAGTGTTCTTAAAATTTCATATTCTGTTTCACTTGCCGATGGAAAACCGACTTCAATCTCTTTAAATCCGATACTTACAAGAGTGGTAAAAAACTCAAGCTTTTCCTGCAAATTCATCGGGTCAACAAGCGCTTGGTTGCCGTCACGAAGGTCAACCGAGCACCACGTCGGCGCTTTGGTAATGGTTTTGTCAGGCCAAGTACGATCCGGAATATTGATAGGCTCAAAGCCTCTGTATTTTTCGTAACCCTTTTTCATAATGTTAATCTCCTTTCATTTTTGCACAGGAGCAAAAAAATAAGCCCCTACACAAAGAGTATAGGGGCGTTAATATCACGCTGTACCACCCTACTTCAGCAAGGTAATTCCCTGCCCTTTAGCATCAATCAATGCCTCTGCCGATAACGAAGCAACACGTCTGTTCCTATTAATTTCTATTCAAAACAGCGACTTAGCAGAGAGCTATGCACCTTTTATCCGTATTGACTCGCACCGCCCGTCAACTCTCTTAAACCAAAATAGAAGGTCTTTTTCTGCTTCACAGTCTTTATTTGGGTACTATTAATTTGTAAATCTATTATAACAAATTAAAACAATTTGTCAAGATATTTTTAAAGAAGAGAATAGCCGTAGCCGTTAGTGATTGCATCGACCTTTTTGTTTTCACGGCAAAGCGGACAATCGTGAGCAGGATATGCCTCATATCCCGGAACGTCGTCTTTAGTAAAAATACTGTTTACACTTACTCCGTCAACCTCATCAATTGCAGAGAAAACAGCAGAAATTCCGACTGCTTCGCCGCCGTAATAATTAACGCTTTCCATTGCTCTTTCAATAGTTTTACCGCTTGTGATACAAGAAATAAGAAGTAAAACTCTTTTGCCGTCAATAAGCTTACGAAGATTATCACGGAAAATGATATTACCCTGAGCGTCATATTCAGGGCCGAGAACGTAAACTGTGCTGTCAGGATTAGGATTGAGCATATTTGCACGCTGAAGCTCGTGAGCAAGATAAGCGCCGAGAGCCTGCGTTTCATAAAGGCACAAAACAGTGTCAACCTCAATTCCTCTCTCGTGATAATAGCTTGCAAGCATCATTGCGGCATCAACAGACACGTCATGGTTATGCTTAATATCCGATGTTCCTATATAAAAATTAAGATGCGAAGAACTTGAAACAAAATGACCCGGCATTGCATGAATAAATACGTGTTCATTTCTGCCAGATGTTATTGTATAAATTGTTTTTTCTTCACTCATAGTGACACCTCTTTGATAAACTGTTGTAGTATAAAATATATTTTATACTATAATGTTTAATTTTGCAATAAAGCGAAACATAAAAAATATCGTTGATATTTTGTTGATATTTCACAAACTCTTCAACATTTTCTTATCTATCTTGACAACATTTAAAAAAATTTGATAAAATAATATTGATTTGGGGTGTTTTAATTGATTACTAAAAGCTACGATACCTTGCCGCAAAGCGCAAAGGATATAAGAATAAATGTGTTTATTAACGAGCAGGGATTTCAAGAGGAATTTGACGAGCTTGACGGTATATCAAACCACCTTGTCACCTTTGACGGCAATAAGCCTTGCGCAACTGTTAGGTTTTATGAGCAATACGGTATTTATTATATCGGCAGGCTTGCTGTTTTAAAGGAATATCGCAGTAAGCATCTCGGCGCAAAAATAGTAAACGAAGCAGAGAAAATTATCAAAGAAAAAGGCGGCAGGGAAATAAGGCTTCATTCTCAAGTACAGGCAATGCCGTTTTACCAAAAGCAGGGATATGCCCCGTTCGGTAAGCAGGATTTTGACGAGGATTGCCCCCACCAATGGATGAAAAAGAAAATATAATTAAATACTATAGTAAAACCGGTGAGAGCCTTACGAATCTCACCGGTTTTTCTTTGGACACTCGTGTTGGCGCAACCACCAACGCTTTCGTCTTATTAAAATTTTCGATTAAAGAGCTTCTGCAACTGCAACAGCGCATGCTACGGTTGCGCCAACCATCGGGTTGTTACCCATACCGATAAGACCCATCATTTCAACGTGAGCAGGAACTGAAGATGAACCTGCAAACTGAGCATCTGAGTGCATTCTGCCCATAGTATCTGTCATACCGTATGAAGCAGGGCCTGCTGCCATATTATCAGGATGAAGAGTACGGCCTGTGCCGCCGCCTGATGCAACTGAGAAATACTTTTTGCCTGCTTCAAGGCGTTCTTTCTTGTATGTGCCTGCAACAGGGTGCTGGAAACGGGTTGGGTTAGTTGAGTTACCTGTGATAGAAACGTCAACATTTTCCTTCCACATAATAGCAACGCCCTCTGTTACATCGTTAGCGCCGTAGCAGTTAACCTTTGAACGAAGTCCGTCAGAATAAGCCTTGCGGAATACTTCCTTAACTTCGCCGGTATAATAATCCATTTCGGTTTCAATATATGTGAAGCCGTTGATTCTTGCGATAATCTGAGCTGCGTCCTTACCAAGACCGTTAAGAATAACACGCAGAGGCTTTTGTCTAACCTTGTTAGCCTTTTCAGCAATACCGATAGCACCTTCTGCAGCAGCGAATGATTCGTGACCTGCAAGGAATGCAAAACACTCTGTTTCCTCTTCAAGAAGCATCTTGCCAAGGTTACCGTGGCCGAGACCTACTTTTCTCTGGTCAGCAACTGAACCCGGAATACAGAATGACTGAAGACCCTCACCGATTGCAGCAGCAGCCTCAGCAGCAGACTTAACACCCTTCTTAAGTGCGATTGCACAGCCTACAGTATAAGCCCACTTTGCATTTTCAAAACAGATTGGCTGAATACCCTCAACGATTTTATAAGGATCAAAGCCTTTAGCCTGGCAGATTTCTCTGCACTCTTCAATTGATTTAATATCGTATTGAGCGAGAACGTCAAGAATTTGTTTCTCTCTTCTTTCATATGATTCAAATAAAGCCATTGTCTTTTTCCTCCTTATTCTTTTCTTGGGTCGATGATTTTAACTGCGTCATCAACTCTGCCGTACTGACCCTGAGCCTTCTCAAATGCTGTGTTAGCATCGTCGCCTGCTTTAATGAAGTCCATCATCTTGCCGAAGTTTACAAACTTGTAGCCGATGATTTCGTTGTCAGCGTCAAGTGCAATACCTGTTACATAACCGTCTGTCATTTCAAGGTAACGAGGACCCTTTGCAAGAGTACCGTACATTGTACCTACCTGTGAACGAAGACCCTTACCGAGATCCTCAAGGCCTGCACCGATTGCAAGACCGTCATCAGAGAAAGCACTCTGTGAACGACCGTAAACGATTTGGAGGAAAAGCTCTCTCATAGCTGTGTTAATAGCATCACAAACAAGGTCTGTGTTAAGAGCTTCAAGAATAGTTCTGCCCGGAAGAATTTCAGCAGCCATAGCAGCTGAGTGAGTCATACCCGAACAACCTATTGTCTCAACAAGAGCTTCCTGAATAACGCCTTCCTTAATGTTAAGGCTGAGCTTGCAGGTACCCTGCTGAGGCGCACACCAACCTACACCATGTGTGAAGCCTGAAATATCTTTAATTTCTTTTGCCTTTACCCATTTTGCTTCCTCCGGAATCGGAGCAGCACCGTGAGCAACGCCCTGTGCTACAGGACACATTGTTTCAACTTCATGTGAATAAATCATTTGAATTACTCCTTCCATATTTTAGCTTTAAATATTGCCAAAAATAATAATTTATAAAATTATCACAAATATTATACCCAATTGCTTGTCTATCTTCAAGAGTAAATGTCAATTTTTTGTCAAAAGTTTTATGTTTTAGTTACTATTATAAGAAAACTTGAAAAAATCAATCAATTTTGGTACAATATTAATATTATAATTCAACATTTGAAAGGATAAAGCAATATGAAAATCAAAAACGGCTTTGCAAAAAGGAAAATTGCCGATTCAAATATTGTAGTGCCTGTCGGCAGAGCAACAAACGATTTCAACGGAATGATTACGCTCAACGATTCAGGCTCATTTTTTTGGGATTGCTTAACACACGAAACAACGATTGACGAGGTTGTTGAAAAAGTAATAAGCGAGTATGATATTGATATAGAAACGGCGAAACGAGATATCGAAAAATTTATAAAAATGCTTGAAGATAACAATCTTCTTGAAAAATAAATCAAAAAGTAATCCCCCGTAGGTTTAACACTTACGAGGGGTTGTTTTTTATCCGAATCTGCCGTTAATGTATGCATCTGTGCGTTCATCAAACGGGTTTGAAAAAAGTTTCTCGGTTTCGTCAAATTCAATGACCTCACCCAAAAGGAAAAATGCCGTTTTGTTTGAAATACGCTTTGCCTGCTGCATAGAATGGGTAACGATTATAATTGTATAGTCCTTCTTAAGCTCAAGTGCAAGTTCCTCTATCTTAGATGTTGAAATAGGGTCGAGGGCAGAAGTAGGCTCGTCCATAAGGATAACGTCGGGGTTAACGGCAAGAGTACGTGCAATGCAAAGCCTTTGCTGTTGACCGCCCGAAAGGGCAAGTGCGCTCTTTTTAAGCTTATCGCCTACCTCGTCCCAAAGAGCCGCCTGACGAAGAGATTTTTCAACTATTTCATCAAGTTCTTTTTTGGAGCGAATACCGTGAGTTTTAGGGCCATAGGCAACATTATCATAAATACTCATTGCAAACGGATTCGGTTTTTGGAAAACCATTGCAACATTTTTGCGAAGCTCGTTAATATCGTAAGAATAAATATCCTTGCCGTCATATTTGACACTGCCGTTTATTTTGCAGGTATCAACAAGGTCGTTCATTCGATCAAGAGTTTTCAAAAGAGTTGATTTTCCGCAACCTGACGGCCCTATAAAAGCAGTTATCTCATTTGGCGAGATATTCATATTTATATTTTTCAAGGCTTTAAAATCGCCGTAATAAAGTTCTAAATTTTCAATTTCAAATTTATTCATTTTGTTTCCTTATTTCATAATTTTCTTTGCAAGTGCATTTGAAAGTGCATTGATTATAACTACAAAAACGATAAGCACAACAGCAGTCGCATAAGCCTGTTCGGTGTAAAGCCCTTCATTCAAAAGGCAATATAAGTGAACCGATATTGTGCGAGATGATGAGGTGAGCTTTGTTGCAGCTTCAGGTACAGTTCCCGCAGTATAAATCAGCGCCGCCGTTTCGCCCACTATCCTGCCGATTGCCAAAATTATCCCTGAAAGAATACCCGGCATTGCAGACGGCAAAACAATTTTAAAAACTGTGCGAAGCTTTCCCGCACCAAGACCGTAGGAAGCCTCACGAAAGGTGTTATCAACACCAAGCATTGCCTCCTGCGACGTCCTTATAATAAGGGGCAAAACCATTATTGCAAGCGTGATTACACCTGCCAAAAGCGAATAGCCCCATTTTTTTGAAATCACGAATGCCAAAAATCCGAACAAGCCGTAAACTATTGACGGAATACCGGAAAGGGTTTCGTTTGCAATGTTTATTATTTTTACAAAAAATGAATTTTTCCTTGAATATTCCGCCAAATAAATTGCCGAAAAAATTCCGATAGGAACAGATAAAAGAAGTGTGAGCGCCGTCAAATAAACCGTATTTATAATTGACGGAAGCATTGACTGATTAGAAGATGAATATTTAAGCGAAAAAAGGTCAAGTGAAAGATTAGGCACACCCTTTATAAAAATATATCCTATAATAAATACTACTGTAAGTGCAGTTATAACCGTGCTGATTATAATAAGCAAAAACATAACAAAGGACAAAGGTCTATTGAGATATTCCTTTAATTTTCTCATAGTACTTTACCCCTCCTTTTTACGAACGGCAAGTGAGAAGCACAAATTGATAATCAAAACGAATACAAAAAGAACTGCCGCCGTTGCAATAAGCGCACGCCTGTGAAGACCCGAAGCATAAGCCATTTCAAGAACAATATTACCTGTAAGCGTGCGTACACCGGAAGTGATTGATTTAGGAATAATCGCCTGATTACCCGCAATCATAACTACAGCCATGGTTTCGCCGACCGCTCTGCCGATACCGAGAATAATTCCGCTGACAATACCCGATTTAGCAACAGGAAAAACCGCCTTAAATATACTGTATTCCTTAGTTGCGCCAAGTGCAAGCGAGCCTTCATAATATGACGGAGCAACACTTTTGAGCGACGATTCACAAGTATTAATAATCGTCGGGAGAATCATAATTCCCAAAAGGATTGAAGCGGTTAAAACACCCTTGCCGCTTGTATTTGTAAGCTTTTGGATAACAGGCACAACTGCAACAAGGCAGAAAAATCCGTAAACTATTGACGGGATACCCGCAAGAAGATTAACAACCGGTTTCATAATCGAATACAGCCTTTTAGGGCAATAAAATGCAAGAAACACCGCTGTAAAAATACCTATGGGCACACCGATAATAATTGCCCCTGCCGTAACGTAAATACTGCCGAGAATCATAGGAAAAATACCGAATATTTCCCTGCTTGGCTTCCACGTTTTGCCGAATATAAAATTTTTAAATCCTATTTCCTCTATTGCCGGAATGCCGTTTTGAAAAATAAATTTGCAAACAAAGATAACGGCAATTACCGATAGAAATGCGCACAGCAAAAATACTATACGCATTGCAATTTCTTTTGCCTTTTTCAAATTATTTTATAACCTCTTCCCAAGTTGAAACATTACCTTCAAAGATATTTTTTACCTGTTTGCTTGTCAATGTATCCAAAGAATTTGAACTGTTTACAATAACTGCGATACCGTCAAGAGCAATCGTTTGCGATTTAAGAGTTTTTGACTCATCGTCCTTAAGTTCTCTTGAACTCATTGCAATTTCAACTGCGCCCTGCATTGCAGATTCAATACCTGCCGACGAACCTGATTCCTGAATTTCGATTTTAACGTCGGGATTGAGCTTTTTATATTCATCTGCAAGCACATTCATAACCGGAGCGACCGAGGTTGAACCCGCAATTGTGATTGTGCCTTTCTTGCCGGATTTCGTGTAATCTTCCTTTGCTTCGGTGGAAATATATCCCTCTTTGGAAATAATTGCTTCACCCTGCTTTGAGGTAATAAATGATATAAAATCTTTATCTATATCTGTAAGTTTGGTGTCAACATATGCGATTTTAAAAGGCCTTTGCAGCTTATAACTGCCGTCCTTAACAGTAGCGGTTGAAGGAGCAACACCATCAAGCCCAACTGCCTTAACGTCGCTTGAAAGTGAACCTAAAGATACATAGCCGATTGCGTTTTTATTACCCTTTACGGTTGACATCACAACCGAGGTCGAATTTGTAAGTTCTGCCGAATCCGCCGTAATATCGTTGCCGTTTTCATCTGTAACACCCATAAGTTCAACAAACGCATCTCTTGTGCCTGAGCCTTCTTCTCGGCTTATAACGGTAATTTGACCCGACACCCCTGTTTTTTCTTTCTTTTCATTGCCGCCTTTAGACGAACATCCATACATCGCAAATGATACTATACCTACAAGGCAGATAGCCGAAATCACACTGATGATAATACT
>OHRL01001809.1_pt1 | contig 10351 bp, 8 predicted proteins | sample 1578331 | NCBI WGS metagenome assembly OHRL01 (sample SAMEA3879608, study PRJEB24766) | human gut metagenome | biome: human-associated habitat; feature: feces | place: USA | collected 1985/1987
GCATTCACATTGCCCGGATTCAGCTTCAAGTCTGTGTAGAGACGATAATTCGTCAGTTTCTTTTTCCGCTGAAGTTCCAATACTCGGCGATGAATCAACGCTTTCGTATCATTGTCCGCAAGAGAGGTATCCCGCACCGAGCAATAGCTGCGCCAGACTTTCAAATAGCCCTCTGTCAGTTCCGGTGACTGGTTTTCCAGAAGCAGCAGCATTTGCGCCAGCGAATAGCGATTGGAAAGCTGCTCATACTCCGCAGCAACAGCCCTGTTTACGGTATAGCGGAGCAACAAATCCACTTTATCAAAGGCCAGCGCATAGAGATACAGTGGCTCTTTCAGGCGGGGATTTTCTGTCATGCAATCTGCCAGCTTATGGACACTTGCCGTCTGAACCCCGGAAAGTTCTACCACATACTGCTTCAAAAAGCCTTCAAATGTCAGCTTTCTCACGGTCTCCACCTCTCCACATACTCCTGATAACGGATATAAAAATCTCGATACCGCCAGTCGTTCAAAATGCTGGCTTTCAGCTCATCCTCATCGGTTGCAAGGTGTTCCAGCAAATTCCAGTCCAAAGAGTTCCGCACAGCCTCGCTCTCTACGTCTGCCTTGTCAGTGTCACGGAAAGAGCAGAGCTTTGCGATTACCAGATCTTCCAGACTGGGTGTGTAGAACTGTACCTTTGTACCACCGAAAGGCAGCGGCTGAAGCCGATCTTGGAAGTTGTACGGAAAATTATCAATATAGGCTTCCACATCCGTGTTGATGTCGTACTTGCCGAGCAAGCTATACAGTTCTTTCGGAACACTCAAGGCATCAATGTCATGAGTAGCGCGGGTCAGCTTGCCCAGCAAAATAAACGCACTGCCGCCTACGATCACCATCTGATAGCGGTCGTTATTGTCGATCATCAGATCTGCGTCTTCGTCCAGACGTTCCAGACGCTTGCGGAGGTCATCTAAGATCATCTTGCCCATAAAACAGCCTTTCGTATTTTCAATAATAGTATTTTCTAAAATCATTTTACAGAAAAGGAATCCGATTGTCAAGCACAAATCAACGACATTTCATACAATTCATACTACCATGTTGTCAGTTCACATCTCACACTGGCTAATGACCGTGCTGATTGCCGTATCATATGCCACCGGTGGATACTTAAATTTTTTCAGTAAGTGTTTCACCATCTTACGCATACTTGCGCGGGCAGTTTCTTTTTTCTTCAGGTCTATTACGCTTGCATTACTGAATTTCTGCGTTTCCAGCCTTCTCCATTGCAGCGTTCGATTGACACAGGTTGAGTTACCGGCAGATACAGCAAACACAACGGGCAGCTCTGTTACCAGAGCTGCCCGTTGTGTTCGTTTATGAAAAGGAGAACTTAGATCTCATACCACTTGATCTCGTTGGCATCCAGATGCAGAGCAAAGCTGCTGCCGTCTGTGGTGTAAACGGTGGTGTCCTGCGGCTCGTACGTGTTGTTCACCACACAATACTTGCCGTTCTTGACGTAGGCGTGAACTTCTACATTATAATTGGAGCTGAACCATGTATGCAGTTCCTCCTCGCTGTGGGCACTCCACAGGATAGCGCGGTAAAGGGTGCGGCTGTTGGCAAAACTGTAAGGCACGCCGCTGATGTACACGGCACGACCCTTGCCGAAGTCGTGTGCCGCCATCTGCACTTCTTTGTTTCGCTGCACCAGCACTTCGGTGCCTTCCAGCGCATAAATATTCCTCTTGCCCTCGCCAAAGTCGATGGGCCGGTCGGCATCCTGCAGAATGAAATGGTCCGGGTGTTCTTCCCAGTTGTACTTGTCGTAGTTGAGGGTGAAGCCGTTTTCTTCCTCCACGCCCAGCACGCTGGCAAGCTGGAGAATGTGGCCCTGATACGGGTGACCGGAAGGCTCACCCACGCCGATAAAGCCGCCGCCGTTCCAGACGAACTCGCGGATAGCGGAGGAGATCTCCGGGTCTTCCCACCAGATGCCGCCGGTGTGTGCGGTGTCGGCATCGCCGACATTGATAATGACATCCAACGAATCCAGCAGATGCGGGTCGTTCTTGATATCCTCAAAGCTGATAAACTTCACATCAAAGGGCGCACCGGACAGCATCTCAATGACACCGGCATAGCTATAGTTCTGCTTGTAATAGAGGGCGTGATGCACCATGTGACAGCCCCAGGCCCGCATTTTACCCCAACAGTTCAGCACGGCCACTCGCTTGACACAGTAGGGTGTGGTGTCCTTGATGTTCTCGTACAGTTCGCGGAACTCGTTGCAGACGCTCTCCACGTAGTCCACGAACTCCGGGAACTGCAAGGCCAGTTTCAGATAGCCGCCATAGCCGATGCGGTCGATGGGCTTGCGCAGGATAGCGCGGCGGGCTGTAACCCAGTTCTCCTTGGCTTCCCGCACCGGGTCGCCGCCCTCGTGGAAGGTGTCGGGGAAGAAGTACGGCAGGAAACGGCCCTCGGTGTACTTCACGCCCTCAATGTCAGAGATCAGGCGCAGGGTGGAGCCGTTGCCCACGCTGCCCACTACGGCATCCAGTCCGATGGTCTTGAACTCCGGCATGAAAGGTTCGGTGCCGATCCAGTGATCGCCGAGGAACATCATGGCTTCGCACCCGCACGCGTGGGTGATGTCCACCATCTCCTTGGCAAGCTTTGCCACCTCGCGGCGCTGGAAGGCCTGAAAATCCCGGAATTCCTTGCTGGGCACCCGGTACTGGTTGTTATAGTAGCCCTGATCGATGATGTACTCCGGGCGGAACTTGTAGCCCACTTCCTGCTCAAACTGGTTGAGGATATAAGGGCTGACCGAAGCAGAGTATCCATACCAGTCCACGAATTTCTCCCGCTTCAGCTCGTCGAAGATCAGGGTGAACTGGTGGAAGAAGGTGGTGTAGCGGATGACGTTTACATAGGGGTGCTCTGCGATGAACTTGCGCAGGCGCTCCATGGAATACTTGTGGGTCTTGGGCTGACGCACGTCAAAGGTGATCTGGTGCTCAAAGTTCGTCCAGCCGTTGGTGGTGGCGTTGTACATGTGCACCGGGTCCCAAATGAGGTAGGCAAGGAAGCTGACTGTATACTCGTGGAAGGGCACGGCCTGCACGGTCACGCTACCGTCGGCGTAGCTCCACTGCTCCGGCGGCACGGGCTGACCGGTGGTTCGATCCATGACCTCCCACCAGCGGGTGATGTCGTCGTTGGTGTTCACCTGCATCAGCTCCGGGCTGATGCCCTTCATCAGCGGGATGGTCACGGTGTCGCCGGGGGCGGTGTAGAAGCCGGTCATGATGTAGCACTGCTGTACCTCGTCCGGGTTTGCCTTTGCCCATGCGTTATCCTTGCGGGTAGTATAGTAGGTGGAGTAGATCTTGGCGTCCGCATCCTTGAGCTGCTGCGGGAAGTCGGTGCCGTCGCAGTCGCGGATGGCATCAGCACCCCACTTTTTTAAGATCTCCAGCGTTTCGGGCACAACGTCCAGGTCTGTGGGAATGGTCACGCGCCCGGTCTTTCTCAATTCGTCCATGGGAAACTCTCCTTTTGCCTCTCTTTGAATCGTAGGGGGTCAATCGTAGGCGGCGTTATACAGCGCCAGCACAGCCAGCAGCAGCGCTACGCCCACCAGCATGATGCCAAGCCCTGCCAGCTGTCCGGTCATTTTCCAGCCGGACACCACCAGCACCAGTGCCAGTACGAACAGCACCAGCATCAGGATCATGCGCAGGGCGGGATGGTTTTTCCAGTATGCTTTCATCGTTTGTCACCTTAACCTTTCAGGCCGCCCACGGTCATGCCCTGCGTCAGCTGCCGCTGCACGCAGATGTACAAAATCAGGGTGGGCAGCATCACCAGCACTAAACCGGCATACATGGTGCCGTACTGCGCCGCACTCTGCTGCGCCTGCATCAGGTTCAAAAGACCTACCGGCAGGGTGCGGGGTGCCTTGGTGGAGCTCATCAGGGTCATGGAGATGATATACTCGTTCCAGAAGGACAGGAAGTTGAACAGGATAATGGTGATGATGGAGGGCTTTGCCATGGGGAAGATGATGCGGGTCATGGTGGAAAAATAGCTTGCACCGTCGATATAGGCGGCCTCCTCAAAATCGTGGGGCAGGGTGGCAAAGTAGCCCGACAGCAGGTAGATGGTAAAGGGCAGCGCGGTGGCGGCGTATACCACCGCCAGCACCACCAGATTGTTCAGCAGAAAGCCGCTGCCGAAATGGCCTTTCAGCCACACATCGCTGTCCCGCAGCATCAAAAAGATGGGCACCACGATGTAGTTCACGTTGATGAACAGGCCCGCCATGAACAGGGTGTTCAGTACCTTGCGCCCCTTGAAGTGGAAGCGGGACAGGCAGTAGGCGGCGGGCAGGGCAACGACCAGCAGCAGCGCCAGCGCCAGCGCGGTGACGATGACCGAGTTGAGCATATATTCGCCCATTTTCGCGCCGTTCCATGCGTTGACGAAGTTCTGCCAGTAGAACCCGGCGGGCAGTGCCCAGGGGTTGCCGTAGAACTCTGCATTCTGCTTGATGGAGGCCATGAACACCCATGCCACCGGCACGATGATGGTAACGGCCAGCAGAACCAGCACAAAATAGATGAAAAACTTGTACAGACCTTCCGCAGAGCGGGAAGATTTTTCGGTGGTATTCTGCATCTTCTTCCCTCCTTAAAATTCCAGCGTATCGCGGTTGGTGGCCTTGTTGACACAGGCGGACAGCGCAAACGAGAACAGGAAGATTACCACGCCGATGGCCATACTGTAACCATACAGGCCAGCGTCTTTCTGGCTGTACATATAGCTCAGCGCCACATCCGATGCGCCGTTGGGGCCGCCGCTTGTCATGGCCTTGACGAAGAGGAAGGCCATGTTGATGGTGGAGATGATAAAGAAGGTGAGGGTGGTGCGGATATTCGTCCAGATGAGGGGGATGGTGATCTGGAAGAACTGGGTCAGCCGCCCGGCACCGTCCAGATTGGCGCTCTCGTACAGGCTGATGGGCACGGCAGACATGGAGGCCATGTACATGACCATGTAGTAGCCGATGGCCTGCCACACCATGGCAATGATGATGGAGGGGATGACCAGTTTTTCGCCCTTCCACAGGATGGGGTCGCTCATGTTGCGGAACAGGCCGATGATGCTGTTCAGCATGCCGTTTTCCGGCTTATAGATGGCAGAGAAGATGCCGGAGATGACGACCACCGACAGGATGTTGGGGATGTAGAAGATGATGCGGAAAAAGTTCTGGCCTTTGATCTTCTCCCGGGTGAGGATGGCGGCAAATACCAGTGCAAAGGCGAAGGTAATCAGGGTGACCGTTACCACCAGCAGGATCATATTCTGCATGGAGCGGATGAACTGGGCGTCCCGCAGCAGATGCTGGAAGTTTTTAAGCCCCACAAAAGTCTCGTTGGGAGAATAGGCACCCCGCTCATACAAACTCATGCGGAACACGTTGAGGGTGGGCAGGATCATAAAGAGGAAAAACAGGATGGTAGCTGGTGCCACACAGAGGAATACGAACCGTTTGCGGCTTTTATCCGTTCTCATAGGGGATTGACCGCTCCTTTCTTGATGGTACTGTACAGCCCAAAAAAGCGGAGGCGGTAAAAACCGCCCCCGCTGGGCAGGGCTTAATTACTCGATGATGTTGGCGCGCATCTGGTCGCTGGCGGACTTGATGCCGTCGATCCACTGCTGCTCGGTCATGCTGCCGGACACCAGAGAGTTGACAGGGTCGAAGAACACGGTGCGCACTTCCACGCCGGGGATGGCGCTGAAGGCTGCAAAGTTGCCCATAGCTGCCTTTGCGCCGTTATCATAGATGGAGTAGAACATCTTGTTGTCGCCGTCCAGATCATCGGCAATGCCCAGCACAGGCTGGATCGCACCGCTCTCGGCGAACAGCTTGCAGGCTTCGTCACTATACAGGTACGCCACGAACTGCTTGGCTGCATCCAGATGCTCAGCACCCGCCGGGATCCATGCCTGCTCGAACCAGGTGTAGCTGTAGCTGTCGCCGCCGGCCTTGACAGCGGGCAGGGCGGTCATGCCCCACTCAAAGCCGTCTGCACGGGGTGCTTCGGCCATCTCGCCCACGATCCAGGTGCCGTTGGGCATGAACAGGGCCTTGTTGTCCAGCACCAGCTGCTGGTTCTGGGTAAAGTCCTGATCGTTGGCCTGTGCGGGGGTGATGGGGTTGGTGTAGGAAGCCAGCTTTGCCACGATATCAAAGCAGGTCTTTGCCTCGGGGGTGTCCCAGATGCCTTCTTCGTAGTGGGTAGCCTTGTTGAAGAAGTCGGGGCCGCCGGCAGCGTACATCAGCGCATAGAAGAAGGCGTCGAAGTAGCCGGTGGTGGGGTAGGTGAACAGGTAGGTGCCCTCAGCGGCAGCCTTGTCGCCCAGTGCCCACATCTCGTCCCAGGTCTTGGGCACATCCCAGCCCTTTTCCTTCAGGAAACCGGCGTTGTAGAACAGGCCGCAGGGGCTGTAGAACATGGGAGCCAGATAGGTTTTGCCGTCGCCGTAGGGGTTGGTCAGGGAGGTGTCGGTAAAGCCGCCGGCGATCTTCTCGCTCACCTTCTTGCTCTCGCCGGGCACGGTCATGCTCAGCACATCGGTGATGTCGGCGATCAGGTTGCCCTTGATGAACTGCTCGGTCAGGGCAGCTTCACGGCCGGTAGCCAGATGGACCACGTCGGGGTAGTCGCCGCCCTGCATGGAGGGGCCGATGACGTCCTCCAGCTTTTTGTCGGTGGTCAGGTCCACCTTGATGCCGGTCTGTGCGGTAAAGGCCTCGGCGACCTTCTTCCACATCTCAGCGCCGTAGCCGGTCTCGATGGCGGCTACCTTGATGGTAACGTCTGCAGCCGCCGCTGCGGAAGAAGCAGCGGTGGAGGATGCCACGCTGGATGCGGTGGAGCTGGAAGAGCCGCCGCAGGCAGCCAGACCCAGTGCAGCGGCGCCAACGCCGGCCGCCTTCAGGAAATTACGACGAGAAATACGATTCATACTGTGTTGCCTCCATCATTTTGTTCCGTTCAAACACAGCCGGGCAAACAGGCTTTGCCCGAAGAACTGTGTGTTTTTCTGTCTCCAATATAAATTCTTTCGCTTCCTTGCTCAAGAGGTTTGTTGTTTCATTTTTTATAGATATTGCTTTCTGAAAAATTCTTCCAGCAAAAGTGCTAAAAATCTTTTAAAAGTTTCAGCATAATCCCCAACCTGTAACTGTTTTGACATATTTCGAAGGGACTCGAGAAACAAAAATATAAAAATTAGCCTAAAATCAGGGCTTGCTTTTTTTGTGTATTCCCTCTATAATGAGGGTAAAGTGCACGAAACAACGCACCATTTTTTGGTAATGTTTTTAGAATGTTGCGTTTATTTTTAGAAAATTTGCGTTTCCCGGAGGAGCCGATCATCTATGAGTACTCAGCGCTTTGATATCCGCCACGCGCCCGCCCCGCGGGAATCCTTCCGTCTGCTGTACATCAGCAAGAGCCGGTTTGGCGGCGATTGGAACAGTACCACCCACACCCACTCCTGCACGGAGCTGTTCTACTGCCTCAGCGGCGAGGGACAGTTCTACCTTGCCGGGCAGCTGTTCCCGGTAAAGCCGGACGATATGGTCATTGTGAACCCGCAGGTGGAGCATACCGAGCTTAGCCTGAACGCCTCGCCCTTGGAGTATATCGTGCTGGGCGTTGCCAGCATGGAGTTTTTGTTCAGCAAGGCGGATACGAACTACGCCATCTTCAATTGCCGGGAGAACCGGGAGCGGATGGTCACGTTGCTGCATATGCTGCTGGCCGAGGCCGACCGCAGCTTAGACGGCTGCGAGACCGTTTGTCAGGACCTGCTGGAGGTACTGCTGATCTGGCTGGTGCGCTGCACCACCATTTCGCTGCAGCTGGAGGAGGCTGCCCCGACCGAGAACCGGGAGTGCGCCGAGATCAAGCGGTATCTGGACACCAACTACCGCGAGGATATCTCGCTGGACCTGCTGGCAGAGCTTGCCCACCTGAACAAATACTATCTGGCCCACACCTTCCAGCGGGAGTACGGCATTTCCCCCATTACTTACCTGAACCGCCGCCGCATTGAGGAGAGCAAGCATATGCTGGGCAACACCAGCTACAGTCTGGCGCAGATCAGCGAGCTGATGGGCTTTTCCTCCCCCAGCTATTTCTCCCAGTGCTTCCGCAAGGCGGAGGGCATGACCCCCAACGAATACCGCCGTCAGACGCGGCAGGGAAAACGCCCCGCCCCGACAAAACGGCATGAAGTATAACGAAAACGAGGAATTTATGATGAAATCCGTTACCCTTTCTCTGCTCCAGTCTGCTGCAAATGCCTTTGATTTTGGCGGGTCTGTGCTCTGCGATGCTCACCACTATGGTGAGGGGCATATCAACGACACCTTTGTGGTCTGGCGGGAAGATCTTTCCAAACGCTTTATTTTGCAGCGCATCAACACAGATACCTTTACTAACCCGGTGGGCCTGATGGAGAATGTCTGCGGTGTGACCCGGCATCTGCGGGCGAAAATTCTTGCCGAGGGCGGCGACCCAGCACGGGAAACGCTGAATGTCATCCCAACTTTGTCGGGGTCGACTTGCTATCTGGATGCAGACGGCGGCGCATGGCGTGCCTACGACTTTGTAGAAGATACCATCTGTTTGCAGCAGGTCGGCAGCGAAACCGACTTCCGCACCGTGGCCGAGACACTGGGCAAATTCCAGAACCAGCTGGAGGATTACCCGGCCTCCACCCTCCACGAAACCATCGCCCGCTTCCACGACACGCCCAACCGCTATGCCAATTTTGAAAAAGCCCTCGCCGCCGATGCACTGGGTCGCGCAAAGAACATTGCGCCGGAAATCGAATTTATCCATGCGCGGGAGAAAGACTGCCATGTCCTGCTCGACCAGCTTGCCGCCGGGGAAATCCCCTTGCGCGTCACCCATAACGATACCAAGATCAACAATGTCCTCATCGACGCCGCCACCGGAAAAGGCATCTGTGTCATTGACCTCGACACCGTGATGCCGGGACTTTCGGCCTACGACTTCGGCGATTCCATCCGCACCGGTGCCAACGACTGCGCTGAGGACGAACCTGACCAGAGCAAAGTCCATTTTGACCTGCATCTGTACGAAGTGTTCGCCAAAGGGTATCTCTCCACTGCCGGGACATCCATGAGCATGGCAGAAAAAAAGAGTCTTGCATGGGGTGCAAGGCTCATGACACTGGAATGCGGCATCCGTTTTCTGACTGACTATCTGGAGGGCGACCATTATTTCCATGTTGCTCGCCCGGATCACAACCTCGACCGCGCCCGCACTCAGTTCACACTGGTGCGGCAGATGGAAGAGGTTTTCGATCAGATGCTGGAAATCGTCTGCCCGGACAATCACTGATTTCGCAATCTCCTCCATTCGGATACAGCAAGAAGCATGGACGCTCTCCTTTTCGGGGGCGTCCATGCTTCTTTTTACAGCTTATCCCTACACACCCATCAAATCGTCCTTTGAGGACGCTGGGAGCGTCGAGGACATGATGCGCTGCAGCAAATTATGAAAGCCCTTTTCAGCCCTGACCAATCACAATCCCCCTATGGCTATCATTGTAGCTGTAAATAGAAAAAACAGCTCAAGCAGCCTCCTATAAGTCCTACTATCACTGCTTTATCACAATAAATTTTTCAAAATCATCTTGACGCGCCTTGCGAACCATGATATTCTCTGTCACAAATCCCACTGCTTTTGTGGATTGGTCTAAAACCATCCACAAGATATGGTCGTGTTCATTTTGAACACTGCCTCACCGTGGATCATCCCTGAAAGATTAACCGCCCCGCAACACACCCGATCTATTTTGCCGCCGATTCACCCGACAAAATCATCGCTGCGCTGCATGGGCGGTATTTTTTTATAAATAGAACCTTATGTGGTTGTACAATTCTCTGAAATTCGCTTTCGGTTGTTGGCAGCACAACCTCAAAGCGTTATTCTTGTGCTTGAAAGAAGCAGAACGTAGTGTCCGCACTGCGCCCAGCTTTCTTCATACTGTACCTTGAATCCTTCATAAGCCGTCTGAACGTGATACTGTGCCATGACCTCACACTTTCTGTGGGCGAGCCGGACAACGCCGCTGCACAAACAGAGGCAGGAACTTCGTTCGGAGCAAACGGTGACTCCCTTACATGAGCAGCACCACCTCTACTTATTTTTTGCGCCTTAACAATTCGGAAACAATTACCCGGAAACGATTTTGAGCGCAGCGGTAGAGGGCAAGAACCGTCCCGTGGCCACAAATTTTCAATT
>OHRL01001813.1_pt1 | contig 10341 bp, 10 predicted proteins | sample 1578331 | NCBI WGS metagenome assembly OHRL01 (sample SAMEA3879608, study PRJEB24766) | human gut metagenome | biome: human-associated habitat; feature: feces | place: USA | collected 1985/1987
TTCTTTTTCTTCACAATCATAAAATCAATTTCATATTTCTTTTCTCTGGTCGTTCCCTCCGGCACGTACAAATATTCATGAAAATACAACTCATGTCCAGCTGCTCTGAGCATCTGTGCTACAATATTTTCAACAATCATTCCCTGATTAATTCCCAGATTGTCTATAATCAGAGCCTTATATAAATCTTCATCTGTACTGTCCCGGTTCTTCATAATCTGTGTAACCAATAGTCCGGTATCACCCATATATAATTTGAAATTGCTTCTGTCCGCAAACAGCTCCAGTGCAACCTCCGGTTTTGTCACATTGATACACTCATTTCCTATCATTGCTTCAGAAATAAAGCTGACCGCATCCATATAATTCTGATAACGCGCATTTTTATCTACCATAGAAAGTTTGAAATGTGAATTTTTATTCTCTAGCTGCTCTGGTATTGTTCGATAAATAACTGACGCTTTTTCCCTGTTTTCTGTATCGTATTTTGCCAGATCCTCTTCGTAAAGGCTCAGAATATTCCGTTTAACAAAATCAATTTGTTCATAACTTTTCCCTGAAACATAAGCATCTACTGCCTGCGGCATCCCACCTACAACCATATAGGTGCGAAAGCTTTTCATAATTCTCCGGTGAATCGCATCTCCAAGTGGCTTTCTTTTTTCAAAAGCTTCTCTGATCGTAGGAATTGTAACCTCATCATTGATTGCCCATAAATATTCTTCAAAATCCATCGGATACATCTTAATCCGGTACTCTTCCGAAGGAATCAGAATATCCTTTACATTTTTCCGGATTGAGATTAGAGAGCCTGTCTCAATATATTCATATCGACCATCAGCGACAAGATATTTTATCGCCTGCCGTGCCTGCGGAAACAACTGTACCTCATCGAAAATAATCACGCAGTTCTTCCCTTTTAAACTTTTTCCTTTCAGAAGAAATAAGTTTCTGAAAAAAGTATCCAGATCATTCATGTTCTCGACAAAATTATTTTTTACATCCTGGTTTTCTCTTGCAAAATCAAGAATCATATAGTCATCATATTCCTTTTTTGCAAACTCCTCTACAATGGTACTTTTCCCGATACGTCTAGCCCCTTCAAGCAATACTGCCGATGTGCCTGCTGCCAATGTTTTCCACTCAATCAATTTGTCATAAACTTTTCTTTTAAAAATCATTCAGCATTCCTCATTTCATTTTACTTGGTAGTATTATAGCATATTTCCACCTCAATTCTACCACTTTTCACGAAAATACAAAATGTTTTCGCCTATTTTTTAACGAAAAACAGAAATGTTTATACCTGCTTTTTAACGAAAAACAGAAATGTTTATATCAAGTTTTTAACGAAAGCACAAAATGTTTGTTGTTTCATTCTTAAATGCGTTATTTCCGGTTTATTCGCTCAGAAATTCAGCCACCTTTTCTATCTGCGCACTATTGTACTCCATGTATTCCAGATAATACTTTTTCACGGTCTCATTCTGCACTTCTTTTTTATAGAGCCACTGTCTTGTTTTAGCCTCCGGTGCAAACAGCACTGCCTGATATTGTGGAGAAAATATCTCATCAAGACTGCAGGCTGATTTGTCCAGCACACAATTATAGTCCATATTTTTTTCCGCAAAATACCGATTCAATGCTTCCGCAAACTTTTTTGCTTTTCTCACATGGACAGCATATTCCACCGGATTATACGGCTCTCCTTCTATTACCGGCACCTGCCATACTAAAATACATTTTTTCATCTCTTTGTACTCCTTTCATTTTTGCCAAATTTATATAGATATCTTTTATGGTCTTTTACACGCTTTGTAACCTCATCTGTCTCTTATACATACAAAAAACCGCAATAACAAGCATCACTATCAGAACAGGTATCTGCAATGCAAGCGCATTGTACGAACCACCATATCTGTAACGTTCCACTATCATCATGTGATTCATAAAATCCGCGAAATCCCATAAAAAGTGCAATGTAATAACGGCACCAATACTTTTAGTCCTAAGAAAAATGACCGCCAATGTAAAACCAAAGACACAAGCCATAATCATTGTGCACCATTTATTAAACATGATCATATCCGCATCAAATATAAAATTCGTGATATGTGCCAAACCAAACAACAATCCCGAATACACACTGGCAAATACTATTATATTGCTATTCTTCCTAAGCACGCACTCAGTAACAACCGATCGAAACATCAATTCTTCCTCTATTCCAACCGTTATATATAAAAGCACATTTACTACAATATATCCTATCAATCCGCTTCCATACAGTCCTGCATGTCCACCAAATATCCAAAGCGTAGAATTTCCAATCTCAAAAAGAGTAAACATCAGCACCGGCAAGCCATAAATCCCGACACCTTTCAAGTATCCTTTTACACCACCCCTGCCTGTCTTTACCTTAAAAATAAACATAAGCACTACAATTGTCATTATATCAATGCAATTTCTTATCGTTTCCGCGATAATATAGTGTTCCTGCATGATCGGTATACAATTCATTATCACAGAAAAGACCAATGTCCTGTATACAATGAATAATATTACCAGACCAAGTGGTAATATCATCACTTTATTCAATATTGTTTTATCAAATTTCATCCTTTTATTGTTCCTCTGTTTCTGCCTTTTTTACTAATTATTGTAATTATTCAGAATATTACTTACAATATATAAACCTAATCCATTACTATTTTCCTTATTTAAATCAAATTTAACATCAAATATTTTATCCATATTCGAAATTTTATTGTTACCGTATGAATTCTCTATATATAACCAATCATTAACTATCCCAATATTAATTACCCCATTTACATCAGTATATTTTACCGCATTACTAATCAAATTAGATAGAATAATCTTTAAAGCTGTTTTTCCTATATAAACATTCTCATCTAATATATAATTATTGACAGTTATTTTCTTTTGATTTGCTAATATTTCATACTTTTTTAATATGTCTTCTAATGTATCATTTATTTTCAAATATTCTTCATCATTATTCAAATTTTCTATAGAATGAACTGATAATATTTGAGAAATATTTTTTGTTAAACTATCAACGATTTCAATACATTCATTAATATAAATATCTCTTTCTTTATATTTTCCAATATTGTATTTCATGTTTTCCAGTATTATTTTAAGACTAGCAAGAGGAGTTTTAAGTTCATGGGATGCACCTTTAAAAAAGTCATATTTTAACTTTTCTAATTTTAAAATTTCTTTATTTTTAAATTCCAAATCGTCAATTGTTCTTAATAAAGTAGAATACAAATCATTAATTTGTTGTTTTAATTCTCCAACTTCATCATTAGAGCTAACTTTTAAACGCGTTTTTTTATCAAGTTTCATCATTTTATCAGTAACAATTTTTATTTCTTGTATATTATTTTTTATTGATTTTGCATAAATTAAAGAAATAATAGCAGAAAATAAAATTGATATTAATAAAGAATATGGTAAAAATTTAATGCTTAAATCTTTCGCATCTTTTTGCATATCAGCTGTAGAAACAAATTGTAGATTTGTTTTTTTACCATCATTAAGCTTTATTTCTCTTTCTTCAATTATCAAAGAATTACTATCACTTTCTAAATTAACATTTATATTATCTTTGATTTGTATTTCATTCTTATTGTTTTCTTCTTTTATAAATGCTTTTATTTCACTACTTTTAGAATATAATTCCAACGTTTGTTCTATATATTTTATTTCTTTTCCATTCATATTACTAGAAATTTCATTTGCAATATTATAAATCTTTTCTTTTCTCGTCTCCAAATATGTTTTAGGAAAGATAAAAAAAACTAATGAATGAACTAATATAATTATTATTCCAAGAACAGAAAATATTTGTATGAACATTTTGGGAAATATCTTTAATTTTTTCATTTTCTCTCCAATTTATATCCTACATTTCTTATAGTAGTTATACAGTCTAATTGTAATTTTTTTCTAAGTTCTTTTATATATACATCTATTACTCGATCATAAGGAGTTTCTTCGCTATCTTTCCATACATAATCAATAATTTGCATTCTTGTTAACACTTGTCCATTATTATCCAATAAACATTTTAATACTTCTAGTTCTTTTGCATTTACATCTATTTCTTCACCATTTATTTTAGCTGTATAGCTATTAAAATTAACCGATAGATCCTTATATTCAAACTTCTCTAAATGTCCATAATTCTTCTTAATTAAAGAATCTATTCTAGCCTTTAAGACCGGCAATGAAAATGGCTTTTCTACATATCCGTCTACTAAATTAGTAAATGCATCAATTTTATATTCTTCATCACTAAATGCAGTCAAGATTAGAATTGGTAAATTGCTTTTCTTTCTAATTTCTTTCAACACTTCTAAACCATTTATAAAAGGTATCTGAATGTCTAAGATAACCAAATTTATATCGCTATTAAATTTTGACAAGGCTTCTCTTCCATCTTTAGCTTGAATAACAGTATATCCAAATTCTGAAAGATATTCACTTATTCCCTCTCTTATCATATTATCATCTTCAACAGTTAATATTTTCATATATACCTCCACTTAAACCTCTACACTTATATTATACAGCATATTATTTGATATTTAAAAGCCAAAAAATTTTTGGTGCTAAAAAGCACCAAAAATTTTAATTATTGTCAATTAATAATTCTTTTGGATTCCTTCTTAATATATTGAATGAAGAAATAATCAAAGATACAAGAAGTACTAAACTCATAAATATAACTACATAAAATATGAATTTAGGTAATACATTTATATCTAAACTTGATAATGTCTTGTTAAATCCTTCAGCTTCTGCCCCACCACCTAATTGGCTAGATGCAGATTGTCTAGCTATTTGTTTAGCTATATCACCAGTAACCTTATTCAATATATTATTCCCAAGCTTTTCAGCTGTATACCTAGCTAAGAAATAAGAGCCAACATATGCGGGGATTGATATAAATACCATCTCAATCAGGAATTGACCAAAAATTTCTAATTTTGATATACCTAATGATAGTAATACTGCTATTTCCTTCTTTCTGGCATTCATCCATAATAATAATAATAATGAAACTACAACTCCTGCAAATATTAATGAGCCAGCAAATAATTTATTTGAAATTGAGTAGATACCTGATATAGATTGTTGTAATGCAGGATAATTTGATGAACTTTTAATCAAACTATATTCTCTCCAATTTATATCTAATTTCTCAATCTCTTTTATTACACTATCAAGATTCTTATCACCTTTTACAAAGAATGTTGCATCCTGGTATACAGCTGTATCTTCTGTATTACCATAAACTTTAGCAGCTGTATGAACATCAGTAATTAATGTATTTTCGTATAGTTCCTGTGCTGCACTTACTCCACCACTATTATGCCCATCGAATAGACCTTTAATTTCTACTTCTACTGTTTCATCTGCACCTTTCTCATTATCAGCGTCAAATAAATTAGATTTTATTTTTATCTTATCTCCAACTTTAAGATTATTTTTTTCAGCTAAATCTTTATGCATTAAGATTTTATTTTTATCTTCATTTTCTAAATGCTTTCCTTCTACTAATTTATATGCTTCTGATACAAATTTTGTTTCTTTTGATGAGTCGTTAACCCCAGTTAACATAACTGTTCTTTTAAAATTCTTCGCTCTTTTAGGCGATTGATTCGCAAGAGTCTCTTTAGTTTCAATAATATCATAATCAACTAAATCTGCAACACTGTTTATTCTTTTTACATAGGAGTCTATACTATCTGTTTGAGCTATCTTTTTAATATCTTCACCTTTTACATTTCCTCCACCTCTAGGTGTTCCTGGATTTACTTGTCTATTTATCTCCATAGAAAAACTATTTGTTATATTAGCAAATGTTTCTTTTGAAGCTCTGTCCGTAGCATCTTTAATAGATAAACTTATAAGACTTAAAGTTGACATAGCCAAAATAACTAACATAATAATTATTGATTTTAAGCTTTTTCTAGTTATATAAGCAAATGCATTTTTTATCATTATTCAACCTCCAAATTCATTTTATTTACTTTTTTCAACTTTTTACCACTTAGTTCTAAAATGATATCCGCAGAATCTGCTGCTTCCTTACTATGTGTTACAACTATTACACATTTATTTCTATCTTTAGCTAATGTCTTTAATATATTAATTATTTCTCCGGCAGTAACACTATCCAGATTACCAGTAGGCTCATCAGCTAGTATTATTGGAGCATCTGATACCAATGCTCTAGCAATAGCTACTCTTTGTTGCTGTCCACCAGATAATTTCATAACATTTCTTTTTATTTGTTTTTTATCTAAGCCTAGTTCAAACAAGATACTTTCATCTGCTGATTTATTCACTAATCTAATATTTTCAATCGGCGATAAATAATCTATTAAATTATAGTTTTGAAATACTAAAGATATATTATTTTTTCTATGATTACTATATCCTTTCTTTTGTATATCTTCATTCTTAAACAATATTTGTCCTGTTTGAGGTTTATCGAGTCCAGCAAGTAAGGAAAGAAGTGTAGATTTTCCTGTTCCTGACTTTCCTACTATCGCATAAAACTTCCCAAGTTCAAATTTTTGATTTACTCCTGACAAAACTTTTTCTTTAGAATTGGCATAACTATATGATACATTCTTTATTTCTAATATTTCCATCATTTTCTCCTAACTTATTTTTGATAATATTTCTTTAGGCTTCTTGATTAATATTAATGAAGAAGCAAATACAACTGATAAAACAATAATACTTATTAATATTAAATAACTTTGTCCAAGTGTTGTTATATTTAACATAAAACTACTATTATTTATTAAACTTCCACCGGAAATCATTGAGTCCTCTGAGTTAACGATTCCACCTGCAATTACTTTTAGTAATACATTTCCTAAAAATAAGGAAGATATTATACTTGGTATCGATATGAATAATAACTCGAATATAAATTGCATTATAATATGTATCTTAGATGTTCCAATAGATAAAAATATACCTATTTCATAAATTCTTTCTCTTAACCATAGAATCAAGATTAATGAAAGAACAACCATCCCACCTAACATAATAGAATAAGTCATTATTTTTATTATGTGTTTTATTCCACTCACTGACTCCAAAGACTCTTCAAACGCATTAGAATCTTTTTCAACAAAATACTTTGACTCATCAATTTTAAGCTCTTTCAATTTGTTTAAGGCTAAGTCTGTAGATTCTGCACTACCAGAATACATTAAAATTTTATTTGCAATTTTATTATTTTCTGATTTATTTAATATCTCTTGGCTTGTTGAATAATCTACAAACACCATATTTTCACTAAAATCAGAAGATAATCCTGTATATGTTTCCTGTTTTTTACCAGAAAAGCTCCCTATAATTTTAAATTTATGACTTTTTATTTTTCCACTTTTTTCAATATCTAGTAATTCAAGATCAACTTCATCACCTAATTTTAGATTGTTTTGTTTAGCAAATTCTTCATGAACAATAATTGAATCCTTATCATTTTCTCCTATATTTTTACCTTCTTTAATTGTAAATACTCCACTACTAAATAAAATATTTCTTTTAGTATTATTTGTAGCTTCGAGTGAAACAACATTCTTAAATTCGTCAGATAAATCTTCTCTATTTATTCTTTGTTCTCCGCTAACTACTTTAGCATCTTTTAGCTTTGCTAATCCATCATATTGCATTATTATTTCTTCAATTTCTTTTAATTTTTCAATATCTTTAAATTGATTAACATTAAAATATTTACCATCTTTTTTTGTTATTGATATTGAAGAATTAGAACTTTCATATAAAGCCTTTTCTATTTCATCGCTTGATTTCATTATTGTTAAACAAGAATACAAGCAAGAAAGAACTATAGTTAATATGATAAAAATTATTAAAGTTCTATTTCTCTTTCTTGTAATATATGCTATAGCATTTTTTATCACTTTCCTAACTACTCCTCTCTATTTTCTTACTCCATAACTAATTGCATCCACTGGACAAGCATTTTTACATCGTCCACATCTGATACACTCAAGATGATTGCAATTCTCAACTGGATCTATATTCATTTGGCAAACTTTTTTACATTTTCCACAATTAATACACTTATCCTTATCCAATCTATATCTAAATATTGAAATAGGGTTAAAAATTGAGTAAATAGCTCCAAGTGGACATATATATTTACAAAAAGGTCTATATATAATTATAGAAAGTAACAAAGTAACTATTAGAATGATTCCTTTCCAATAATACAAGAAACCTATCGCATTTCTCATACTTTTATTTAATAAAACAAGTGGTAATCCTCCTTCCAGCATACCAATCGGACAAATAAGTTTACAAAAATACGGAGAACCCTGACCTAAAATATCAACCAAAAATAAAGGTAATATTATTACAAATACAAGTAATATTATGTATTTCAATTTTCTCAAATGTTTATCAAACTTAAATGTTTCAACTTTTTTAAAAAAGGGAATCTTGTGTAGCAAATCTTGAATCAATCCAAATGGACACAGCCATCCACAAACAAATCTTCCCACCAATGCTCCTATAAAAAACAAAATCCCAACTATATAATAACTAATCTTATATTTTGAATTTCCAATTACTGCCTGTAGTGATCCTATTGGACAAGAACCTTTTGCTCCCGGGCATGAATAACAATTCATACCCGGAACACAAATTTTCTTTAAATTCCCACCGTAGATTTTACCAGTCTTAAACCCTTCAAAGTAAGAATTAGTAATTAAAAACCAAATGGATTGAAATAAATGCCTAAAACGATCTCTTATTTTATATTTATCTTTTTTTGTACTACCATTTATAATATTTTTAATTCTATCCAATTCCAATACACTCCATACAAATTCTTATCGCCTTATCCAAGACAACTTTAGTTTCTCCATTACTATGACCATAGTAAATCATCGCCATACTAATAAAGATAATTAATAAAGACAAGGCACGGCTTTTTAAAAATTTATTAACCATATACCAATCACCGCTTTACTTTTATTTATTTTTTATTTTTTCCAATTCTTTTTCAATTACCTGCTTCCATTCCTTTGCACTCTTTGCCCCAGAATAAGTATCACCTACAATATTTCCATTACTATCAACAAAGAAAGTCTCTGGCATAGCCTGTATACCATTCAATCTACCATTAAAGTTTGTCTTATCTGGCATTAAGAAAGGATATGAAGCCTTTGTCTTTTCATGTATTAACTTTGACTTTTCAATTGCTTCCTTGTTTTCACCGGTATCATCAACAGTATCTGTAACAACTCCAACGATATTTACACCCTTGCTTTTCATTTCATTCTGAACCTCAACCAAATCAGGAATTTCCTTTACACAAGCTGTACACCAAGTTGCAAATACATTTACCATAGTAAGATCATACTTCTCAAAATCTTTACTTGTAAAATCCTTGCCATTTATGTCCTTTGTTGATAGTTTACGTAAATCTTTAACCGATTCTTTGTTAAATGCTTCTGTATTTTCTAAATCAGTTTTTTCTGATAGCACAAAACCATTTTCAGGACGTTCTTTTTTATCTATAATTTGAATCTCAGTTCTTTTCAATTCATCCAGAAGATTACTTTCAGCTCCGCTATTTGTGCTTAAATAGCAATCGTATTTTCCATCACTTGAAACTCCTATTTTAGTATGAGTATCACATTTTGTAATTTTAGATATTTTTTCTTCTGATGTATTTTTTTCAAAGATACCAATAGTTCCAATTCTTTCAAGCTTATTTTGCCAATTTTTATATCCATCGCCCATCTTTTCTATAACTGCATTCTTTTGTTCTTCTGTCATTTTTTCAAATGTCAAAATAGCATACTTTAGTTCTTTATCTATAGGACTTTGATCATCTAACATCGCTATCTTTTTATCAGCTATATAATTTCTAAATTTGTCTGAGAGTTTAAATTTAAGTCCTAAATATTCATAAACATATTCTTTCTTTGCCTCCAATGTATAATCTGATGGCTTAAAAGTTTCATTTTTGCCATTTGCATTAATTGACATGCCTGCCTCTTCAGAACTTATGGATTGTCCTTCTTTAATTTTATTGCTTTCATTACTTTTTTTACACCCAACTGTACTTAAGCTCAAACATAACGTAAGTAATAGGCATGCTCCTCTTGATACTATTTTCTTCATAAATTATTCCTCCTTTAATTTTTACACAATAGTATTTTATAGCTACTTTCAATAACATTCTACACACCTTTTATGAAACGTTGATGAAATATAATTTTTTATTTTTCCAAACTATGGTATAATAAT